>Ga0209798_10000172_pt1 | contig 36853 bp, 29 predicted proteins | sample DOMMetBare3Fresh_FD_187475 | JGI IMG/M metagenome (GOLD analysis project Ga0209798, IMG submission 187475) | Wetland sediment microbial communities from St. Louis River estuary, USA, under dissolved organic matter induced mercury methylation -... | ecosystem: Environmental > Aquatic >...
CTATTTGCCATCCAACATTTTTTTCAATGTTTCGGCATCACGCATTCCAACCACCACCTTGCCATCACCCAACACCATGGTGGGCGTACCGGAAATTCCCTGTTCACCGGCAAATTTGACAATTGCTTCAATTTCTTTCCTGCTGGACTCCTTGGCTGGCGCCGGAACTTCTTTCCCTTCAAAAGCCTTATCCAAAAGTTCATGCGCTTTGGTCTCAATCACTGACCGAGCCTTGTCAAAAGCCTGGGGATGCATGGCAAGCGGATAGAGCATCACGTAAATGGCAACATCGGGAGCAATCTTCTCAAGTTTTTTAAGTTCGACATGCAATTTACGGCAATAGGGGCAGTCAGGATCGGTAAAAACATACAGTTTTTTACTCCCCTTGGGATTGCCGATTACCACCGCTTTATCAGCGGGTATGGTAGCCACATCAAGTGTGGTCAATGATTTTGGTTGCGGCAGATCCTGAGCATGGGCAGAAACCTGCTCCATGGTTTCCAGATTGACCACGATCCCCTGCAGCAGATGTTTTTTGCCATAATCGATAAACACCAATCCCTGCTTATTGTCCTTTTCAACCAACACTTCATACAAGCCACGAGCCGGTGATTGTTTGACCGATTTGACGTTGACGCCGATTTTACCAAGCAATGTCCCCGCTTCTTTGGTCGTCATGGAATGGCAGGAGGTACAATCGCCACTACAACCATCCTTTGCCATGGCAAATGATGGTGAAGCAACAATAACCGAGAGAGCAAGTGCTGCCGATAATTCTTTCAACATAGTGTATTCCTTTCGTCATGCTGCATTGAGTGGTGTTGGTATGCAAGTAAAAAGCCAGCAGAGTGTGGCATTTAACCTATTGATATTACATTCTGATAACTGGCAACCGCATACGAGCCCGCATAAATTGCAGAGCATGGAGTATGCAGCGCTACCTTACGCAGTCCTTCGGCACAACCATACCACCATGGTGGCACCAATCAGAAACATGGGAAAACTGAGTAGTTGCCCCATGGAAAAGATTCCCCCCATAAAAGTTCCCAATTGGGCATCAGGCTGGCGGACAAATTCCACCATAAACCGGAACAGTCCGTAACCAGCCACGAAGGTCCATCCGGCCACACCGGTTTTTGGTAATCGTCGTGATGCCAGGCGTACTATCAGGAACAGGGTCAATCCTTCCAGCAGTGCCTCGTACAGTTGCGAGGGGTGGCGTGGTAAAGCGCCACCAGCGGGAAATACGATCCCCCACGGCAGATCGGTCGCTCTTCCGTACAGCTCACCATTGATGAAGTTGCCGATTCTTCCCAGCCCCAGCCCCACCGGCGCACACAAGGCAGCCATATCAATCAGGGTAAAAAACGGGATCTGCTTGCGGCGCGCAAAGAGCGCCAGCGAGGCAGTTACCCCCAAAAAGCCGCCATGAAACGACATTCCCCCTTCCCAGACCGCCAGCAGTTTAAGAGGATTGTTCAGATAAAACGGCAGGTTGTAAAACAGGATATACCCCAGACGCCCTCCCAGCACCACACCGAGCGCGCTGTAAAACACCAGATCCGAAATATCATCAGCGGAGAGCGACAGCTGCTTGCGCCGGGATTCTGAACGGAGAATAAAATAGGTTGCAATAAAACCGAGTACATACATCAGCCCGTACCAGCGGAACTGGAGCGGGCCGATACTCAAAAAGACCGGATCAATCTGCGGAAATTGCATGCAGCACAGTACCTTTCATTATTTGTTTCATACCCATTAGGCCGTGGCAACCGTATCATCCAACTGCAACTCCTTGATGGCCAGTTCACGTAATTTGAATTTCTGTATTTTGCCAGAAGCTGTCATGGGATAGCCATCCACAAACTTGATATATTTGGGAATTTTATAGTTGGCAATCTTGCCATGGCAATACTCCCGCACTTCCTCCTCGGTCATAGTGACATCTTTTTTGAGGATCAGCGCCGCCATGACCTGCTCACCATATTTCCGGTCGGGAACACCATACACCTGCACATCGGAAACCTTGGGATGGGTATACAGAAACTCTTCAATTTCGCGGGGATAAATATTTTCACCGCCACGGATAATCATCTGCTTGATTCGACCGGTGATTTTACAATAGCCGTTCTCATCCATGATCGCCAGGTCGCCGGTGTGCAACCAGCCTTCGGCATCAATCGCACGCGCCGTTTCCTCCGGCATTTTATAATACCCTTTCATGACCAGATAACCACGGGTACAAAGCTCACCCTGTTTCCCCGGCGGCAAGCTGGCACCGGTTTCAAAATCAACTATTTTAACTTCGACATCGGGCAATGCACGACCGACTGTCGCCACCCGTAGTTCAATCGGATCATCGGTGCGGGTCTGGGTGATCACCGGCGAGGACTCGGTCTGACCATAGGCGATCGTGATTTCCGAGGCATGCATCTGATTGATAACCTTTTTCATTACCTCGATCGGACAAGGTGAGCCGGCCATGATACCGGTACGGAGCGTTGAAAGATCAAAGGTAGCGAACTGGGGATGTTCCAGCTCGGCAATGAACATGGTCGGCACGCCATGCAGTGCCGTACATTTCTCTATTTCTACGGTCTGCAATGTTTTCAGCGGATCGAAAATTTCCACCGGAACCATGGTCGAGCCGTGGGTCACACACGCCATGACTGCCAACACACAGCCAAAACAATGGAAAAACGGCACCGGAATGCACAACCGATCCTTTTCAGTGAGCTTCATGCATTCACCGATATTGAAACCATTGTTGATGATGTTGGCGTGAGTCAGCATCACCCCTTTAGGAAAGCCGGTAGTACCGGAGGTGTACTGCATGTTGATGGTTTCGTGACAGCTGAGGGTTGCTTCAACCGCTGCCAGCTGCTGGTCGCTGATGCCAGCCCCCAATTCCGCCAAGCAGTTGAAATTGAGCATGCCCGCCGGTGATTCCGGGCCGATATACACCACCTGTTTCAGGCAGGGAAGTGTGGCAGAAGTAAGCTTACCCGGCTCGCTTCCTGCTAACTCCGGAACAACGGCGTTAACCGTCGCCACATAATCCGTATCCTTGAAGGCCCCCACCATGAAAAGTGCGGAGGAATCCGACTGTTCAAGAATATACTCCAGCTCCGCCGACTTATAGCTGGTGTTGATGGTAACCAGCACGGCGCCGATCTTGGCGCTGGCAAACTGCAGAATCAGCCATTCAGGCACATTGTATGCCCAGATCGATACATTATCCCCTTTGCGAATGCCGAGTTTCAGAAGCCCCTTGGCAACCTGCCGGCAGACATCATTGAATTGGCGGTAGGTATACCGCAGACCCCGTTCATGATAAACCATCGCCTCGTTTTCCGGGAAACGGGTCGCCATTTCATCCAGTAAAGAACCTAAGGTGTGTGTCATTTGCGCTGCCATTCTATCCTCCCAGACTGATCATACGTGTCATGTTGTGATACCTAATCAAAGCGTTACGGCGCCAGCGTAAAAAAGAAGGTTGCCCCTTGCCCCGGTTTGCCATCGGCCCAGATTTTACCGTTGTGGCGGGCGATAATCCGGCCAACCGTTGCCAGTCCGATGCCACTGCCGCTGAATTCCGTTGCGTCGTGCAAACGGGCAAACGTTCGAAACAGGCAACCGGCATCCTTCATATCAAAACCGTCCCCCTCATCCCGGATAAAACAGACGGTCTCCCCATTTTCCCGGAGCGCGCCGAATTCAATCGTCGTTTGTGGCTTGCGGGAACTGTATTTCCAGGCGTTATTGACCAGATTGTCAACCACAATTTTCAAAAGATTGACATCTCCCTGCACAATTACATCGGGTTGGACCGACACAGCTACCGGGCGTAACGGTTCCGCTTGCTGCAAACTGGTCAGCGCCGCAGTTATCAGCTGGCTGAGATTAACAGGTTGGGCTCGCAACGGTTCTCGTGACAGCCGGGAAAGTTCCAGCATGGCATCAATCAATTCGTCCAGACCGCAGCACGAATCATAGATCCGTTCAAGATACGGGCGTGATGCAGCAGCAATGGCGTTTTCGTCATCCAGCAGTAACTGGCAATAGCCTGAAATGCGGGTCAATGGCCCACGCATGTCGTGTGAAACCGAATAATTGAACGCCTCCAGTTCGGTATTGGCAGCCTCAAGATTGGAAGCCTGAACCGCCAATTCCGTATTCAGCAGACTGATCTCCTCCAGGTAACTCCGATTGCTTTCATCAGTCTGCATGCGTGCAGTGATATCACGGTCAAAACCAAGAATATAAGTACGACCGTTTACCCGCAACGGACCGGCATGGACTTCAATCGGAAATTTCGAACCGTCTTTTTTCAAATGCCACACGTCACGGGTAATCCATTGACCGGCAGCAATTTGTTGCAGCATTTCCGGAGCAGTCGCATTCGTCTCGGGAGCATTAAGCTCAAATATTTTCATAGTATTTATTTCATCGCGCGTATAACCGTGCTGATCGGCTGCCGCCTGATTGGCGGCCACAATCTTGCCGGCTTCATCACCTTCCATGCCAATTACTAAAATCGCATCCGGTGCACGCTCAAACAGGGATCGATACCGTTCTTCACTCTCGCAGAGCGCCCGTTCGGAACTTTGTAACGAAGCGAGCATGCCGTTGAGGGCAGCCGCCAATTGGTCCAGTTCATCATCTCCACGGACAGACAAACGAGCCGACACATCACCACTACGGGTAATCTCCCCCACCCTGGCGTTGATAACCGCCAACCGTTTCACGACGGCCCAACGGATAAAGAAAAGCATAATGCCAGACAAAATCGCGCAGCAGATGCAAAGCGCAACCAAAACATAACCAACACTGACGTTCACTTGCTGATGGAACATATGGGGAATGGTTGCCTTGAGTAACAGGGGGGGCATGACATCAATATCAAGCAACACCTTCTGCTCCAGCTCAGTATAGCTGTTATGAAGAATCACTTCTGACGTTGCCGCCAGAATAAAAACCTGAGCGGCAAAGACACTGACAATCATCATTATAAGTTTGCGAGAAAGTTTCATACCCTGCCAGGAACGGCCGCAGCCAGTGATATCACCACGATCGGCGCAGTATACTATGTGAGATCAGCCGTGTCCACCTGATAAGCAAACGATAATCATCGCCAGAGCAGCAGCACCTGGCCGCAACACGTAAAAGGCAAAATAAAACATCGGTTATAGCACCATGCAAAATCAATTTATTTTTTTATCACCAATTGCAACATTATAAGTATTCGTTATTGCAAGTTTTATATTTTTTATTCAACAGACCACAAAAAAAACATTGACCTATTTAAAACATTGATTTACAAAAAGATAAAATAATATCTTCACAATAGTAAAACAACTGTTACTTGCGTATACAACAAATAGGGTGGAGAGCATCATGGACAGGGAAAGAGGAGCATATTCGGTTCAATCGGTTCTCAAGGCTTTTGATCTCCTGGAAGCTCTGGCTGCCGAGGAATCAAACGTCACCCTGCCGCTGCTCGTCAAGAAGCTTGGCTTGACACGTAACAAGGTATTCCGCCTGTTAGCTACCATGGAAGAGCGTGGCCTGATTGAACGTGATGAACCGAGCGGCACCTTTCGCCTTGGGTTGAATGCCTTTGAAATGGCACAGCACATCCTGAAGGGAGCCAGCCTGATTCGCATGGCGCACCCGGTGATGGAGCAACTGGCCCGCAAACACGATGAAGCGGTGTACATCACCGTTATGAACAACGATGAAGTCCTGTTCCTTGACATGGTTGATTGTTTCCAGCGCATCAAGACTGTTGACATGGTCGGACAGCGCTTCCCGTTTTTCACCAACGCTGCCGGAAAAGCGTTGAAAGCGATGAGCGCATCCGACTTCTTCGATCGCATGAGCCATCGTCGCGGCCCCAAAAGCTCATCAATGCCCGACCTGACCAAACTGGAATCCGAATTGTCTGAAATCCGGCAAAAAGGGATTGCCATCGATGTCGGTGGGGTTGGCGACGGGATCTGTGCCGTTGCCGTTGCCATCAAGGACTACGCCGGCAAAGTCGTGTGTGCGCTTACCATGCTGGCTCCGTCGTTCCGCATGCTACAGGAACGCCTTGAAACGGAAATCATCCCTTCCATGCTGGAGGGGGCTGAAGTTCTCTCACTTAAATTTGGCTATGCCAAAATGACCACGTAGGATTCACTATCAACACTAATCAGAAAGGGGGCACAGTTTCAGATTTATCGGCTATTTTGTAAAAAAACCATTTTATTATGAAAGGAGTATCTCATGGCAGAAAGACAGTATGATTGGGCAGCAATTGCCAAGAACCCAAAGTTTCTTGACCTGCATCACAAAAAAACCGCGTTCCTTTTTGGCTGGTGGCTTTTCTCCTGCGTGTATTACTTCCTGCTCCCGATCGGGGCAGCCTACGCGCCAGGACTTTTCAAAGTTAAAATCATCGGTGTTATCAACTTCGGCTATATTTTTGCGCTTTCCCAGTTTTTTGTATCCTGGGCTCTGGCATTGTACTACGCCCATGTTGCCAACAAGGATTTTGACCGTCTGACAAAAGAACTCATCGATGAACTTCATCTTTAGAAAAGGAGGATACGACATGACTTTCAAGAATATCATTATTGCCGCTACAATGGCTCTCTCTGTTGCCGCAGCCGCCTTTGCTGAAGAGCCGAACAAAGCACCAGCCGCACCGGGAACACCAGCCGCAGCATCTGCCCCTGCCACCCAAGGCGCACCAGCCATGGCTGCACCGGCAGCAGGCACACCGGCGCCGACCGCAGCAGCACCGGCTGCCCCTGTTAAAAAGAAGGTTGAACTTAAAGCAAACAAAGTAATTACCCTTTCCATGTTCGCCGTTATCATCGGCATCACCATGGGTGTTGTTGTCTGGGCAGCCAGACAGACCAAATCAGCTGCCGACTTCTATGCTGCAGGTGGTGGTATCACTGGTACTCAGAACGGTTGGGCGATTGCCGGTGACTACATGTCAGCTGCTTCGTTCCTCGGTATTTCCGGTCTGATTTCGCTCTACGGGTATGACGGGTTCATGTACTCCGTCGGCTGGCTGGTGGCCTACATCACCGTTCTGCTGATCGTGGCCGAACCGTGTCGTAACGCCGGTAAGTACACCCTGGGGGATATCCTCTCCTTCCGTACCAATCCGAAACCGGTACGTGCGTTTGCCGCTATTTCAACCGTTTCCGTATCAACCTTCTACCTGACCGCCCAGATGGTTGGTGCCGGCAAACTGATGGCGCTCCTGGTTGGCGTCCCCTACAAGACTGCCATCATCGGCGTTGGTATCCTGATGGTCGGGTACGTCGTATTCGGCGGCATGACCGCCACAACCTGGGTTCAGATCATCAAAGCCGGTCTGCTCATGTCCGGCGCCTTCCTGTTGTCATTCCTGGTTCTGCTCAAATGTAACTTCAACATCTTTGCCTTCTTTGAAACCATCGTCAACAGCCCGGACATCCAGGACCACGTATCCAAGCTGGTACTCAAGGATGGGATTGTCTTGAACGGCGTGGATGCCGGTCAGCGTTTCCTTGAGCCTGGCCTGTTCCTGAAAAACCCGCTGGATCAGATTTCACTCGGTATGGCGCTGGTGCTCGGCACAGCCGGTATGCCGCACATCCTGATGCGTTTCTTCACCGTTCCGACTGCCCAGGCAGCTCGTAAATCGGTTATCATCGCCATGTTCATCATCGGCGGCTTCTACGTCCTCACCACCCTGCTCGGCTTTGGCGCTGCCATCAACCTGACCCCACAAGGGATCATCTCGGTTGACCCAGGCGGCAACATGGCAACCCTGATTCTGGCACAGACCATGGGCGCTGAAATTGCTCCTGTGCTGGGTGACATCTTCCTCGCCTTCCTCTGCTCGGTTGCCTTCGCCACTATTCTGGCGGTTGTTTCCGGCCTGGTTCTGGCTGCTTCGGCTGCAATTGCCCACGACATCTATGTTAACGTTATCAAGGATGGACACGCCGACCAGCACGAGCAGGTTACGGCAGCTCGATTGACTTCACTGGTAGTTGGTGTTGTTGGTATCATGATCGGCCTGATGGCTGAAAAAGCCAACGTTGCTCACCTGGTTGCTCTGGCATTCGCCGTTGCTTCCTCCGGTAACCTGCCGGTTGTTATCCTCTCGCTGTTCTGGCGTAAATTCAACACCGCCGGCGTCATCTCCGGCCTGGTAGTTGGCACCATCGCTTCCATCGGCCTGGTTATGGTTTCTCCCAACATGACCTATCCAAAAGTTGTCGCTGCCGGCGCCAAGAAAGTTGTTGCCGCGCTTGAGAAAAAACAGGCTGCTCTTCCTGCAGGAGCAACTCTGTCAGAAAAAGACACCAAAGCACTTGCCAAAGCTAAAGTTGACGAGCAGCTGACCGGCACATCCATCATGGGCCTTGAAAAACCGCTCTTCACCCTGAAAAACCCAGGCATTGTTTCCATCCCGCTCGGATTCATGGCTGCAATCATTGGTTGCCTCATGTTCCCAAGCCGTCGTTCCGAAGAAATGTTTGACGAAGTGTATGTTCGTCAGAACACCGGTCTCGGCATGGCAAAAGCGGTTGATCACTGATGCTTTGATTTCTGAATGATTGTGGTATAGTTGGGGAAGGCTTCGGCCTTCCCCTTTTTTTATCAACAAAAGCCAGGGGACATACACATGAGGGGAATCGATCATGACCATCCGCACCATACTGACAGCGCTCTGTTTCTGCCTGACAACCACAGTCTTTGCTGCCCCGCCACAAACCACACCAAAGAATGACAAAACTCCTCTCCCCCCTCCCAGTGTGTTGAGCATCATCCCTTCCCAGGGGGAACCGGGGATCAAAATCAACATGACCGGTTCCAGTTTTGGCAAAGAAACCAAGGTCTTCCTCGGCAGCCAGGAAGTTCCCCTTGTGACAGGCAATGATCGCCAACTGGAATTCATGATCCCGATCAAGCTTCAAGCAGGTGTCTATGCCCTTTACCTGCAACGCAGCGATAACGCCATCAGCCGCCCCTACAATTTTACGGTGACCCCCTTGCGGCCGGTGATCAAAAGCGTGGCACCAGAGCAGCTTTCTTCCTGTGCCATGGGTAACGAACGTGAGATCACCGTGTCTGGCCAGAACTTCAGTGAAGAGAGCCAACTGTTCTTTGACGGTGTCGTTATCCCGAGCCGTTTACAATCACCAGATGCGCTAACCTTTAGCGCTCCCCAGGTTGCCGGAGGGCTGCACCAGGTGATGGTAAAAAATGCGCCCGACAACGGTTCAGCACCCATCGGACTGATGATCGCAACCAAGCCGGAGATCGACCACGTCACCATTGGCAATGAGTATGTCAACTACTACGATCTGATTGTTGAAGGGAGAAACTTTCAGCAGAATGCGTCGATCACCGTGGACGGCTCAAGGATTGGCGGACAGGGGGGGGATGACCTGGCAAGCCGTGAAAAATTGATCTTTCTCGGCTGCAACAAGCTGATCTATCAGCGACACCCCTATTCCCCCACCACCAAGGAGTTCCGCCTGCAGGTCGTCAATGGCGGTGGTGAAGGGAGCCAGGTTGTTACGGTCAGCGCGCCATAGCTCAAACCGAGACTGGGAATAACTTCAAACGACAAGACCGCCAGCGGAATCGAGAAAAAATCCAATACGCTGGCGGTCTTCTGTTTTTTATGGACAGAGATAAAGGGCTATTTTTTCTTCCACAGCATCAGTATGGCAGGAAGAAACAACAGAAACGAAGCAACACTGGCAATCATGCCAAGTGACATGACAGCACCGATACTGAAAACCCCCTGATGATGGGCCACCATCAGGGCGCCGAAACTGAACAAAATCGTCAACGCATTGAGAAACACCCCTTTACCGGCGCTGCTGACAATAACCTGTACTGCCGTTTCACCCCCCTGACGGTAGCGGTTGATGATGTAGATGGCAGAATCGATCCCGACCCCCAGAATCAGCGGCAGGACAATGATATTGGCTGAATTGAACCTGATACCGCTGAGTTCCATGGCGCCGACCATTAAAACCAGACCGGCCAGCATCGGTAAGATACCAATTAAAGCGTAGGGAATACTTCGGAAGGTAAGCAGCAAAATGACCGCGATGCCGATAAAGGCATAGCCAAAAGCTGCGGTATAGGAATCACGCAGCACGGTCAGCGATTCATACACCATCACCGGCTCGCCGGTGGCGTGGGGAACGATCGATTTCACCTGACCGACAAATTCCTGTAACGGGTCACGATCAAAGATTTCATTCTTGGCCGCCACCTGCAACAACAAGGTGCCATGGGCTCCCACAAAGCGTTGTTTCAACTCGGCCGGTACATTTTCCAAGGTAACGGAGGGGGATACATTCAGACTATCCTTCAGCAGTTTCAGCTTGGCCGGCATATCGGCAAACATCCCACCCTGAAATTCCCGCAGCATTCCCAAGGCATTACGATCTTTCTCTTTTTCCAATGAGGCAAAGAAGCTATCCAGTGTTGTCAGAAACACACCGACGGATTGAGCTTCTGGCACTTTTTGTGCTTCGAGTCTGGTCTTGAGTTTTTCCACGCTGGCGCGAAAATGTTCAAAAACCGTCGGCAACTCCATTACCCGCAGGTCTTCCTGGTACGGCTGCGGATTGATTGATGACATCAGATCCCGCATGGCTGCCAGTTCGGCTCGTTTTTGCTCCTGTTGATCTGGAACCAGCGACATCAGGCTGACAACATGATCAACTGCCGGGAGTTTTTCCAGACGTTCCGTAAGGCTCCGCGCTTCAACCAGATCACGGGCGGTAACCACGGCGAAATAGCCCGAATTTTCCTTACTGCGCATCAATTTATAGGCATACTCCACTGACTGAAGACCTTTAGCCTGGAGATTCATCAGATTGTAATCAAAGCGGGTCTGCAAGGCAGGATAGAGACAGAGCGCAACCAGCAGTAGCGTAGCTGCCATAATCAGTTGAGGACGCTTGAACATCAGCACCATACGCGACGATGCCGGCAAGTGTGCAGATGCGGCTGTCGTCGTAACCGGCTTCCTGAAACGCCGCAAAAGAATCAACATGGCCGGTAGTACCGTAAAGGTGGTAATCACACAGAGCACAATCCCGCCGGCGGCAATAATACCAAGTTCTGAAATTCCTTTAAAATCGGTAAAGGTAAAGGTAATAAATGCCATGGCTGTTGTTGCTGCCGCCCAGATGATGGAGCGGACGTTGTGGGTGATACCAATTTCAACAGCCTGTTGATCTGTTGCACCCAGCGCCAGTTCTTCCTGATAACGCAGCACAACCTGAATGCCATATTCAATGCCGAGTCCGATCAACATGATGGCAAACACCATGGAAAGTATGTTGAGATGCCCGACGGCAAAGGTGGCAAAACCGAAGGCCAGCGAGATACCGACCAGCAGTGAAACCATGGCGGCAATTACATTGAGCAGACCGCGAAATGCGTAGAACAGCAGTGCGACGGTCAAGGTCAGCGACAGTATCGTTGCAAGCTCCATATCGCTCTGGCTGGAATTCATCTCTTCATATTCCAGTACCGGCACTCCGGTCAAACCAAAGGCAACATTCTTGAATTCAGGCTTGGCACACAACGCAGCAAGAGCTGCACGGGTAGTGTTGATCGCTTTTTCAGCCGGCACAAAACTCCCCGCCTCCTTGACCGGCAGGACGGTGATCACCTGCTGTTTACCGGCCTGCTCCAGCATAGAGGGTTTACCATCCCCTCCCCCTTTGAGAAATGAATCAAGGGAGAGCGCACTGGTTTTACCGTCAAACCCTTTGAAGCCGGTATTGAGGGTTGCCAGCATAAACGCCAGGCTTTTCAGGTTTTCCGGATCAGGAGCTGCAAGGTAGCGGTCGATCTGACTGGTGAGACTACTGAAGAGGGTCTGAATCGTGGGGGTAGCAGCCAGGTCACGCAGTACCGGCGCCGCCATGGTCAGGGTTGAGCGAAGCTTTTGCAAATCTTGCAGCGGCATGAACAACAGGCCATTGCTTCTAAAATAGGGGAGACCGCCGGGATAAAACAGCTGTCGAAACACTCCGTTCTCACGGGAGAGCGCAGCATACAGAGCGTCGGCAGCACGACTGGTCAAATCAGCATCGCCCGACTCGATGACACAAACGATTTCCTCCTGATCGCCAAACTCGGCGCGATAGGCACGGTAATCGACCTGAAAGGGAGCATTGCGCGGCATCAGATCATCACGGCCAGTCAAAAACTCCATCTTTTTAACCGTGTAGATAATTGAGAACAGTGAGCACAACAGGGCGATGGCAAGAATCGTGCGGGGATGGCGCGCAACAAAATTAAAAAAACGGGATGACGTCAAAAGTAGCTCCTCGGAGTCGTGATGTGTTGTTTGAATATACTGCTCCAGCCAAAATGTCAATTAGCAGGGGAGCTAACGCTACTGAATTGCCGGGAGATGATGACCATGCAGGAGGAAGATGGGATGAACAAGGCGGGAAGTAGCGGACAACGTCGGGGAGTAGTCATGCTTTCAGCACTGGCGCTGGCAGTTGCCATTATGCCAGCCCTAGCCGATGCCAATGGTTTTTCCTGGCCCGTCAATTGTACCCCGGGAGTCAATTGCGATGGGCGCAACACCCGTATCGGTTTTCCGGATATCAGCGGAAACGGCTTGTCGTATTCATGCGGTTCCCCCGGTTACACCGGTCATCTTGGCACTGACATTCTCATTTCATCCGTCGATCAACAGGTAGAAGTCCTGGCAGCTGCCGATGGCGTGGTAAGATGGTTGCATGACGGATCATTCGATCATTGTCCTGATAGCAGCCGCTGGGAATGTGACGAGCAGAACAAGAGTGAACTGGCTATTGACGCCACCCGTAAGGCATCGCTCGGATTCAACGCCGGTAATTACATCGTGCTGGAACACGTACTGAAGAATACCCGTTACCTGACGCTGTACGCACATTTGAAGAGCGGATCATTACTGGTATCCAACGGACAACGGATCAGACGCGGGGACCGGCTGGCACAGGTCGGCAGTTCGGGAAACACCTTGACCCCCCACCTTCATTTCGGCGTATTACGCCAGGATGGAGCAGTATACCGGCCGGTAGATCCATGGCCAGGAGCTTGTAATTCTACCAGTAGCGGACTATGGAACAACAATCCTCCCTACACCGCACAGACGGCGACTACAATGCCGCCACCAGGCTTACAGTTCCGTTCAATCACGATCACCAAAGCACAACAGACCGGCTCTTCAGCAAATCAGTGCATTCCCAAATAACTGGCCAGAGCTATCTGCTACGTTTTTTCTGCAGTTACTACGGCATGTTAACGGCTTTACGTCAAACAGCCATCCCTGCCAATCCGGTTTTTTTTGCGGCATCCACCTGTTGACATATGTAGGGGGCGAGCGCTGCAACAAGTGCCGCCTGGGAAAGTGGTTTTGCCAGATAGGCATTCATGCCGGCCTCATAACAGGTGGTAATTTCATCCGGCATGATCTGCGCAGTCAGGGCTATAATCGGTATCTGTTGTCCGCTGTTTATTTCTTCACTTCGTATGATTCTAGTCACTTCCAACCCTCCCATTTCGGGCATCAGTATATCCATCAGGATCAGATCAAATCGCTCCCTGCGCCAACGCTCTATTGTTTCTAACCCATTGGAAGCTATCGCAACACAATGCCCGGACTTCTCCAGTAAGCGCATAATCAATGTTTGATTAAGCGGAACATCTTCGGCGACCAGAATCCGCAGAGGAAGTGAGCTCGCTTGATCAAGCTTCTGTTCTTCTACCATGCCGGTCTCATAAGAGTATTTATCGTTTTCAACTCGATCAAACTGCAGTGTCGCACTAAACGTACTCCCCTTCCCTGATTCACTGGCAACCGTAACGCCCCCCCCCATCATTTCAACAATCTGACGCACAATCGACAGTCCAAGACCGGTTCCACCGTAGTGACGGGTTATGGCGGCATTGGCCTGTACAAATGGAGTAAAAATATGATCCCGATCGGCATCACTAATCCCGATCCCCGTATCGCTGACACTGAGTATTAGTGCCACAGCTGTTTCCGTTACAGCCTCCCTGTCTACCCGCAGAGTAATACCACCGTGAGAGGTAAATTTGATGGCATTGCCAACCAGATTGGTAATCACCTGACGTAACCGCAGCGGATCTCCACATAACTGTGCGGGTAGTGAATCGTCAATAAGGATACTGCAATATAATCCTTTTTGTTGAGCGCGATATTCCAGTGGTTTCATGGAGTTATCAATTAATTGACGGAGCGGGAAAGACGTTTTTTCAAGTTGGAGATGACCGGCCTCTATTTTAGAAATATCGAGAATATCATTGATCAACTGCATCAAATGTTCGCCGGAACTCCGTACCCCCTCCAAATACTCTTTTTGCTCGACAGAGACCGAACTTTCCAGTGCCAGTTCCGTCATCCCAATGACTGCATTCATCGGCGTGCGGATTTCATGGCTCATTTTCGCCAAAAACATGCTTTTGGCTCGATTGGAGCTTTCCGCCTCATCCTTGGACTTTTTAAGCTCCTGCACCATTGATTCAATAGCATTCAGCAACAACTGCGGCTCACTGCTGGTTCCTGTCGTTACCTGCTCATGCGGTGGAAGCATGGCGATTGAGCGGGTGATCTCAAGCGCCGTGCGAAGAGGTTGATTGACTCGACGAGCAGCGTACAGCGAAAAACAAACAATACCAATCAGCAGACTTACGGTAATGGCGGCGACTTGTCGCCTGATAAGTGTCACTTCCCGGTTGAGATCATCGAGATAGAGACCGCTCCCGATAACCCACCCCCATGGCTGAAAGCCTTTTAGATATGAAATTTTGCTTTGTATTGAACCGTCGGACGGCTTTAGCCATTTATATTGGATAAATCCACTGCCGGAAACCCGGATCAGATCATTCATGGCAACAAACAGCTTGAAACCGTCCGGATCACGATACTCTGCGAGGTTTTTTCCCTCCAGAGAGCGATTGAGCGGGTGGGTTACCATGACAAGATCAAGGGTGTGAATCCAAAAATAACCGTTTATATTATTTATTTGATGAATCATTGCCAGCGCCCGTTGCTGTGCTTCATCCCGGGTAAACTCACCCTTCAGCTCAAGCTGATGTTGTCGATCAACAACCGAATGGGCTATATCAACCATACTGACGGTAAATTTTTTATGTTCTTCAATAATTGACTGTTCGTAACGCGGTATGATGTAGAAAAGAAGGTAACTGAATGAAACCAGAAGGATAAGAGAATTAACTCCAACTATTTTGGAAACGATATTCCAGTTGCGTATTCGTAAAAAACGGGTAATCACAAACGATCCATTCCGCATGCAGCTGATTTAATTAATGGTTAACTATAGTTGCTTTGTATACAGGTGTATACAATCGCATGTCAAGTTAAACCCACGTAATTTACCGTAGAATTAAAGAATCGGGCACAAAAGCCGATAAAGATACAAGGACCGAATGCGGCATGGCAGACACCACAAATCTCAGGAGGTTTTATCATGGCACTCTCACAACTTTCTCCACCAAGCATTATGGCAAATCCGGCGCACATAAACCCAACCGTACAGAGCGAGCAGCAGGCGGTTTTAGTAAAGGTAGACCAGCAAGCACAGGAAAGCGTCAAACAGACGGCAACCGATACGATTACCATTTCCAGTTATGCTCTCAAACGCTCTTCACAGAAATAGCCACAACAAAAGGGTGTCCGCCGTTCCCACGACCGGACACCCTTTTATATGATCACGAGCTTTTGTCAACCGACTAGACGTTAAAGCGGAAATGCATCACATCCCCGTCCTTGACCGTATATTCTTTTCCTTCCAAGCGCATTAAACCTTTTTCCTTGGCTCCCGCTTCGCCATTACAGGCAATGAAATCATTAAAGCCGATCACCTCAGCCCGGATGAACCCTTTTTCAAAGTCGGAATGAATCACGCCGGCGGCGCCAGGCGCCTTGGTTCCGTTGACAATTGTCCAGGCACGTACTTCCTTGACACCGGCAGTGAAATAGGTAATCAGTCCCAGCAGTTCATAGCCGCTACGGATCAGGCGATCAAGCCCCGGCTCCGGCAATCCCATGTCATCAAGGAATGCTTTTTTTTCAGAGCCGTCAAGCTCCGAAATTTCCGCTTCCAGCTTGCCACAGATAACCACGACCTTGGCCCCATCAGCTTCTGCGATGGCCCGCACCTGGTCAACAAAAGGGTGTTTCCCCTCCAGGTCATCCTCCGCCACATTGGCAACATAGAGCACCGGCTTGTCGGAAAGGAGGTGCAATTCCCGCATCCAGATCCGCTCATCATCGGTTTCAACCACACCATTCAGCTTCTGTACCTGTTCAAGACGCTCTTTGACCCGCAGATAGAGAGCAACTTCGTCCTTGGCTTTCTGATCGCCACTCCGGGCCAGTTTTTCCGCCCGCAGAATTTTTTTATCAACCGTATCAAGATCCGAAAGCGCCAGTTCGGTATTGATAATCTCCACATCATCAGCCGGCGAAACCCTGCCACTGACATGGACAACATTATCATCATCAAAACAACGCACCACGTGAACAATGGCATCGGTGCTGCGAATATGGCCGAGAAACTGATTCCCCAATCCTTCGCCGGAACTGGCGCCTTTTACCAGACCGGCAATATCGACAAACTCGATGGTGGTCGGCTGGGTCTTTTGAGGATGTACAATGGCAGAAAGTTGATCCATGCGTGGATCGGGAACCTGCACAATCCCCACATTCGGATCAATCGTACAAAAAGGATAGTTGGCCGATTCTGCGCCAGCCGAAGTCAAGGCATTAAAAATCGTTGATTTACCAACATTGGGAAGCCCCACAATTCCGCAATTAAAACCCATATCATCACCCTTCGATAAAATTTCTGTTGTTAAAAAGGCTCATGGCCTTCGGCATTCCCTGATCAAACATCATCTTGAGCATCGCCACGCCACCATCAAGAACATCAGGCAGGTTTTGCATGGCATCGGGCGGAAAAGTTCCCAACACGTAGTTAACTGTATCGCCATGCAGCGGACGTCCGATGCCAACCCGCAGACGAATGAAATCACCCTTCCCCAACTGTTCCATAATGGAGCGCAAGCCGTTATGTCCCCCGTGCCCTCCCCCCTGCTTCAGACGCACGGTACCAAACGGCAGATCAAGATCATCATGTACGACGATTAGCTGCGAAAGCGGGAGTTTATAAAATTGCAGCGCCTGCATGACTGAACGGCCGGAAAGATTCATAAATGTCTCAGGCTTGAGAAGAATAGTGCGGAAGGAGGTAGAGCGCCATTCAGCGGTTATACCGGAAAATGCTTTTTTTGTCAGGGAGAGGTTCTCAAGATGCGCCAGACGTTCCAAAAAAAGGAAACCCGCGTTGTGGCGGGTCCATTGATACGTGGGGCCAGGATTTCCCAGCCCCGCTATGACGAATTGTTTCATTGATAAATCCGGCAACTATCAGGCTGCAGGTGCTTCAGCATCCACTTCACGACCAATGATGCTGACGATTGGCGTTTTAGGGTTTTCAAGCAGTTTGACACCAGCAGGAAGTTCAATTTCACTGGCGTGGATTGAGTGGGCAATTTTAAGTTCCGTAACATCGATTTCGATGTGATCGGGAATGTTGTTCGGCAAACATTCAATATGCAGTTCGTGGTGAGCAAGATCAAGCAATCCGCCAGCCTTTACACCAGCTGCGCTCCCCTTAAGTACAACCGGAACTACCAGCTTCAGGGTTTCATTCATATTGACCCGGTGCAGGTCAACATGGGTCAGGGTGCGCTTGAGCGCATCGCGCTGCAAATCGGTGACAATGACAAGACTGTTGTTAAGGGAGTCGCCGCCAACCAGAGTAATCAGGTTGTTAACGCCACCCTCGCCATCAATGGCTGCCTTAAGTTCACGCTGTTTCACGCTGACTGCCATCGGATCCATACCTTTACCATACACAACGCCCGGAACCATATCGGCGAGTCTCAACTGACGGCTGATTCCTTTGCCGGTTTTAGAACGTAATTCAATGTTTAACTGTTTCTGTTGCATGGTGTTCCTCCAATGGTAGTGACAGGCTCTTTGGCAACTGTACACACAAATTTTAACTTATCTCAGACAAACAAAGAGCTGACCGACTCGTCTTCGTGAATCCTGCGAATTGCTTCCGCCAGAAGGTCAGCAACCGACAGCATGCGAACCTTGCTTGTCTGATCTTTCTTCTCTCCCAGGGGAATGGTATCAGTCAGCACAACTTCCTCAATATCCGATGTATTGATACGCTCAATGGCGGGACCGGAGAGTACACCGTGGGTGGCGCAGGCAAACACGGAGCGGGCACCGTTTTCTTTCAGCGCACGGGCAGCCTGGGTCAAAGTCCCGGCGGTATCAATCATATCATCGAGAATAATGGCGATCTTGCCGCGCACATCTCCAATCAAATGCATCACTTCTGCCACATTAGGACCGGTGCGACGTTTATCAATCACTGCCAGAGTGCAGCCCAGACGCTTGGCAAAGGCACGGGCGCGCTCGGTTCCACCGGCATCCGGTGTAACCATCACGATATCTTCGCCATCGAAACGTTTTTTGATGTAATCGAGAATAACCGGCACGGCATACAGATTGTCGACCGGAATATCAAAAAAACCCTGAATCTGACCGGCATGCAGGTCAACCGTAACCACACGGTCAACACCGGACTTGGTGATCAGGTCGGCGATCAGCTTGGCGGTAATCGGTGTGCGGGGAGCAGCCTTACGATCCTGACGGGCATAACCGTAATAGGGGATTACAGCCGTAATAGTTGCTGCCGATGCACGTTTGAGTGCATCGGTCATGATCAGAAGTTCCAGCAGGTTGTTATTGGTCGGAGCGCAGGTTGACTGCACCACATAAACATCACGACCACGCACGTTTTCACCGATCTCCACCATTATTTCGCCATCGGAAAACGTACGAACCCGCGCGGCGCCCAATGGCACTGCCAGGTTGGAGCAGATTTTCACGGCCAGCTCAGGGTTGGAGTTACCGGTAAATATTCTGATTTTATCGTGCATGATTGTTTACGACCTTTCAATCAAGAAAGTGAGAGTGGCTGGGGCGCCAGGGATCGAACCTGGGAATGCCGGAATCAAAATCCGGTGCCTTACCGCTTGGCGACGCCCCAATAAATCTGAAGTTACAATGTTGCTACAACCGTCGAGAACCAGTTTTGCTGGCCAACGATCTCCTGCCGTGCCGCTTCGGCCAGCTGCTGCTGTTCAAACAGTGCAAACACAGTTGAACCGCTACCTGACATCATGGCTCCCGAAGCCCCACAATCCACCATTGCAGCCTTGATTTCTGCAATTACCGGATAGGAAGGAATCGTTACCGACTCAAGATCGTTTGAAAAGATCGAGCAAACATCACTAAGTGACGTGTAGGAAACCGGTAATTTAATAAGCTCGCGTGTATTTGTCAAGAGCAAATTTTTATAGACCCATCCGGTTGACACATGGATGCCGGGATTGATCAGTAAAACCCAGACTGAGGGCATGTCCGGCATGGCGCGCAATTGTTCGCCAATTCCTTCAGCCAGTGCGGTTTTCTTGAAAATAAAAAACGGCACGTCAGCCCCCAGAGTTACGCCGATATCCATTAACTGTTGATCGGAGAGCTGCAACCCGAGCAACTGGTTCATCCCCATCAGCACCGTGGCTGCATCGCTGCTGCCACCACCCAGGCCGGCAGCCACCGGGATTCTTTTCGAAATTGAAATCCTGACCCCCTGATCCGTGACGGCAAGATCGAGCATGGCCCGGGCAGCTTTCCAGGCAATATTCCCCGGCCCGTCCGGCACCCCCTGTTTGCCGCAAGACACGGAAATCCCCGCCGCCGAAGTCAAGCTCAGCGTTATTTCATCACACAAATCAATGCGCTGCATCACCATGCGCAGATCATGGTAGCCATCGGGACGGCGTCGGAGTACATCCAGCAGATAATTGACTTTGGCAGGTGCTTTCAGAATAAGCGTTGACACAATCAGGACTCCATCAGGCGATAGTTATCGCACTGACTTACTTAATTTAAGCATCGACGAAAATCAAGGCAAATCATGATTACCAGTCAAAAAGAGAAATTTGCCCCTCTTGCACGGTTTGTCATCATGCCCTATACTGTCGAAAAATTTTAAAGGAGCACCACCATAATGAACCCGCGCTTACCCGCCGAATGGGAAATCCAGGATGGCGTCCTGCTGGCATGGCCACATGCAGGAACCGACTGGGCCCCCATCCTGGATAAAGTCCTCCCGGTCTACCGTGAAATTATCCGTACCATAACCCGCTTCGAAAAAGTCGTAATGGTAACGCACTCGGCTGCCGAGCTGACCCTCGACCTGGAACAGCATGACGTTGATCTACGCAATATCATTATCTGCGAAGCTCCGATCAACGACACCTGGACACGGGACTACGGTCCGGTCACCGTAATTTACAACAACAAGCCGGTGTTGCTCGATTTCGGCTTCAACGGCTGGGGATTGAAATTTCCCGCCAATTTCGACAACCAGGTTACCCGCCGGTTAAAACAACTGGGGGCGCTGCTCCCCAACATCAACAGTGTCGGCCTGATCATGGAAGGGGGAAGTATCGAAGCCGACGGCCTCGGCACGATCCTCACCACCGCCCACTGCCTGCTCTCCCCCAACCGCAACCCGCAACTGGACAAGAGCGAGGTTGAACAGGCGCTGGCCGCCATGATCGGCGCGCGCCGCATACTCTGGCTCAACCATGGCTGGCTGGCAGGTGATGACACCGATTCCCACATCGACACCCTGGCACGGCTTTGCCCCGACAACACCATCATCTACCAGGCCTGCGACAACCCGCTGGACGAACACTACGATGCACTGAAACAGATGGAACAGGAGCTGCAGGGTTTTACCGCCAATGATGGATCAAGCTACCGCCTGTTGCCACTCCCCTGGCCAAAAGCTCGTTTTGACGCCGATGCCCACCGGCTTCCTGCCACCTATGCCAACTTCCTGATCATCAACGGCGCCGTACTGGTTCCAACCTACAACGACCCGGATCATGACCAGCCGGCACTGGAGGTGATCAAAACGGCATTCCCGGGACGTGAGATAATCGGCATCAATTGCCTGCCGCTGCTGGAACAACACGGATCTCTGCACTGCATCAGCATGCAACTCCCCCAGGGTGTACTGCCATGAAGTCACTCACCGCGGCCCTACTCCAGCAATCATGCAGCAGCAATCGCCAGGAGAACATCGAAAAAACCAGCGGCCTGATCCGCCAGGCCGCCGCCAAAGGCGCCCAACTGGTGTTGTTGCAGGAGTTGCACTGTACCCCCTACTTCTGCCAAGTGGAAGATCCGCAGCTGTTCGATCTGGCCGAAGCGATTCCTGGGGAGACCAGTGCACAGTTCGGGAAACTGGCCGCCGAACTCGGTATTGTACTGGTAACCTCCCTGTTCGAACGCCGCGCCGCCGGACTGTATCACAACACCGCCGTGGTGTTTGACAGCGACGGCAGCATTGCCGGCAGCTACCGTAAAATGCACATCCCCGACGACCCCGGCTTTTATGAAAAGTTTTACTTCACCCCCGGCGATATCGGTTTCACCCCGATCCAGACCTCGCTCGGCAAACTGGGAGTTCTGGTCTGCTGGGATCAATGGTACCCGGAAGCCGCCCGTCTGATGGCGCTGGCTGGTGCAGAACTGCTGATCTACCCGACCGCCATCGGCTGGGATCCGAACGACACGGTCGAAGAGCAAATCCGCCAGCGGGAGGCCTGGATCACGGTGCAGCGCGGCCATGCCGTTGCCAACGGAATCCCGGTGCTGGCGATTAACCGGGTCGGGTTTGAGCCTTCCCCCACTGACCCGCAAACCGGCATCCGCTTTTGGGGCAGCAGCTTTGTGGCCGGCCCCCAGGGTGAGCTGCTGGCAGAGGCATCAACCGATAACGAGGAAACCGTGCTGATCGAGCTCGATCTCAAACGGAGTGAAACGGTCCGGCGGATCTGGCCGTTTCTGCGGGATCGCCGCATCGATGACTATGGCGAGCTGACCAAGAGGTACCGCGACTGATGCTGTTCCAGGACAAACAGCTGATCGATGCGCTCTCAAGCTCAGGAATCCTCCCCTCCATGATCACCCCGGCGGTGCTGATTTCCGCCTGCGGCACCCTGATTTTCTCCACGTCCGCCCGGCTGGGGAGAATTTTTGACCGAGTCAACGTCATGAAGGGGGAGATCGAGGCGATGGCTGACGGAATCAGCAGCTATCCCGAGGAACGGCTGAAACATCTGAAAGACCAGATTATTTTGCAGCGCAAACGGGCCACCCTGATTCACAAGGCGATGTCAGCGCTCTACACCGCCACAGCCCTGTTTATCGCCTCCAGCCTCGGCATTGCCGTAAATGTCGCCTACGGCTACCCGGAGCAGGCCTGGATCCCGACTCTGCTGGCGTTGATTGGTGGCCTGTTTCTGTTCGTGGCATCGGCCTTCCTGCTCTACGAAAGCCGCTTCAACCTCCGCTTTGTCAACCGCTCGATCGAGTTTATCGAATTTCTGGAGCAGAAAATCGAGCAAAAGGGGAACAAGCATGAGTAGCGGCGCAGCTACGCCGCGAAGTTTGCATTGCCAGCAGAGCAGCAGCGGTATATGGTGGTTCTACCGTTTACAACGGCAATCCGCCACATTCCGGAAAACAGCGATTACCTGAACAGGATTACTTTTTTTCACGACAGGACAGTATATAACATGCGCTTTGACGAACTCACCCTCCCCGCCCCCCTGGCACGCGGCATAGCAGATGCCGGATTTACAGAATGCACCCCGATCCAGGAAAAAACGTTCCCCCTGACCCTGGCAGGCAAAGACATTGCCGGACAGGCGCAGACCGGAACCGGCAAAACCGCCGCCTTTCTGGTGACACTCTTCACCCGTTTGCTGGAGTCCAACGCTGATCAACCGCACAAACACCCCCGTGCCCTGATTCTGGCGCCAACCAGGGAGCTGGTGGTCCAGATTGAACAGGATGCCCAGCTGCTGGGAAAATATTGCGGTTTGACGGTGCAGGCGATCTACGGTGGCATCGATTACATGAAACAAAGGGATGCGTTGCGAGAGGGAGCTGACATCATCATCGGCACACCGGGGCGGCTGATCGATTATCTAAAACAGAAGGTCTACAGCCTCAAGCAGATCGAAATGCTGATCATTGACGAAGCGGATCGCATGTTTGATATGGGGTTCATCGCCGACCTCCGCTTTATTCTGCGCCGGCTCCCCCCTTTCGACCAGCGCCAGAACCTGATGTTTTCCGCCACCCTGAACCATCGCGTGATGGAGCTGGCTTACGAATTCATGAATGCGCCGGACAAGGTTTCGGTGACGCCGGAGATCATGACTGCCGAACGGGTGGAACAGGTGCTGTACCACTGCTCCCGCAAGGAGAAGTTTCCGCTGCTGCTCGGACTGCTGCGCCGCGAAGGGATGGAGCGCACCATCATTTTCATTAACACCAAGCGTGAAGGGGAGTTTCTGCATGACCGGCTGAACGCCAACGACTTCCCCTGCCGGATCATTTCCGGCGATGTTGATCAGAAAAAACGGATGCGCATTCTGGCTGATTTCAAGGAGGGGAAACTCCCGATCCTGATCGCCACCGATGTGGCATCACGCGGGCTCCACATTGACGGCATTTCACACGTTATCAATTACGACCTGCCGGAAGACAGCGAAGATTACGTCCACCGTATCGGCCGTACCGCACGGGCCGGCGCCGAAGGGAAGGCCATCTCCCTGGCTGATGAGGACGGGGTCTTGAACCTGGAAGCTATTGAGGAATACATCAAGGGGAAGATTCCGACCGAATGGGCGGAGGATGACCTGTTTGTCAATGATTACAACCGGGTATCACGACCGCCACGTCCACCACGCAGCGGAGATGCTGCACGATCGGGCAAGCCGGGAGCGAAACCGCGCCGGGACTCAAAACCGCATATCAGGAAGAGTTCACCCCCCAAAGCGGCTCCCCCGGCCATAACGGCAGCACCGGCGGAAGGTGACGTGGCAGCTAAAAAACGGCGCCGGCGGAAGAAGAAAAGCGCGCCCCCGTCAGCTGCCGCAGAATAACCCTGAAAAATCCATTTAGACACCGAGACACAGAATAGCTCCACACGAACAATCGAACAATCTTGAAAACGGCAGCTGCAAGCTGCCGTACTATGCACCACCTCTGTCAAAACCTCATCTGCACGCCGCCCAAAGCGCGTATGCCGTCATCAGGATAGCCGCGATGACTTTGGTAAGCTGCATTAAACAGGTTGTCAACCTTCACATAAAGGTCCGCCTTAACCGTTTTACATGTCAGCGGTTGTGTGGCCCTGATGTCGAGCGTCACGTAATCATTCATCTTTTGTTCAGGCAGGTTCTGTGCCTGGCTGTAACGCTCACCTTCATAACGCAGCGAACCCTCCAGGCGTGTCTTCAACTTTGGTACGGTATACTGTAACGTCATCTTCACCTTGATGTCCGGGGTGTACGGCAGTTTTTTACCGGTGTCGTTGTCTTTTGAATTTTGCCAGATGAATGACAGGTCACTGACAAGGCCTGACTCCCAGCCGTATTTTCCGGTCAGTTCAACCCCTTGCCGTTCGGCACCGGAAATGTTGATCGGGCGGTAGATCTGGTCGGCGCCGCGTTCCGCTGTAATCAAATCCCAGGTATCAACCCGGAAAAGGGTCGCCTGAACCAGCTTTTCCTTGGCAAATTTGTACTCAACACTCACATCGGAGGAGAGCACTTTTTCCCCGTTCAGGTCAGGGTTGCCTCTGCTCTGGTCGATGGAGCCATGAGTGGACTGATACAGCTGTTCAAAGGTCGGTACATTGGTGGTGTACCCGACTCTGACCTTCACCAGGGTTTTCTCATTCACCCCCCATCCCAGGCCGAGTAAGCCGCCGGGATTGAAACCGAAGTCATTGGTAATGTCAGCGCGAGCGCCGATTGATGCCGTGAAATTTCCAAATCGCTTGTCAAACTGAGCATTCAGCCCATTTCTTACCCGCTCATGCTTGCCCGCCAAGGTATGATCAAAGTCATTGAATTCCGACATGCCGCCGACGCGCAGTTCCCATGCGCCATCGCCGTGCGCCCAGCAGGTATCCAGCTTCAAGCCAATCTTTCTGTCATCAAGTGTGGCGGTATAGCCATACTGTGATCTCTCTTTCAGGTTAACCAGGTCACCATACATGTTCAGGGTGTAGGTACCGCTTTCCATCAATGCGCCGACCATCCGGCCATCCAAAGACCCCTTGCGATACTGCTGCCGGGCATCAGGGGTTACGTTGTCGGTCGGGCCGGGAACCCCGTATTCCGCCTGATAATAACGGCCATTGACTTCATACTTGTTGCCGTTCGTGCCGCTACGGTTCCAGTTAACAGCGGCGTTGCCGTCATTCCTGTCGCTGTTGTCGCGTTTGCCGTCGCGATGATTGTAGTTGCCGGAGAGCAGCAGGTTTCCGTCCCCCAGTTTCAGCACCTGGCCGGCGCCTGCCTGTATCTGGCCGTACGACCCACCAGCAGCCTTGATCGTGCTGCTTGACTTCTCGCCTTTACCCGACGGTTTTATCTCTCGCGTAATAATGTTGATGGCGCCGTCACTTCCTCCCGGCCCCAGCCAGACCGGGACTGGCGGTTTGAAGACAGTCACCGACTCGATGATCTCAACCGGGATGGCATTCAAGTCCATGCTTCCGGCCTGGTTGCTGTTAAGCGGCCTGCCGTTCAGCAGTATCAGTACTCCGCCGGACTTTCCGGAGCCCCTGATGGAGATACGTGAGCCCATGCCAGAGGTAGGGTAAACTTCTACGCCGGGCATGGTTTTCAAAACCTCCTCCAGAGTGGAATGGTTGCGTTTGACGATCTCGCTGCGTTCGACAACGTTGACATCCTGCGGATAGTTTTTGATGTAGTCGTCCAACTTTTCCGCTGTGACAAGCACTTCTCCCAGGGTATAGGCAGAAGGCGCTGTTTTGGTTGCTTCCGCCGCGGTAGCGGTTACCGTGAACAGCAGCAAAAGCGCCACTATTTGCATCAGAATCATTCTGTAGTTCATGTAATCTCCTGATTTCTTTATAAACGTTTTCAACTACTGCAATTGAAACTGTACCGGCATGACAATTTCCGCAGCAACGGGGGGACGCGGAAACGGCGTCACACTTTTGACCGTTTCCATGGCGCTGTTATCCAGCGCTGTATAACCGCTGCTCTCCCTGACCTGAATCGAGCGTACGCTGCCGTCTTCAGTCACCACAAACGCCAGCACCACCCGACCGCTCCACCCCATGCGCCGCGCAACCAGGGGATACGTGAGGCGCTTTATGATCAGGTCGCGGATATAGGTGAAATGCTCCTTGAGATAGCGTTGCTGCGCCTTTTCAGCAGACATCCCGCCGCCGGAGGCCTGTTGTGCAGCCCGTGGCACGGCAGCGGCAGTCTGCTGTTGTGTTGAAACCGGCCCAATGGAATGTTGCGCCACAGCCTTGCTTGCCTGCGTTGCAGTTGGTGTTGGCGCGGCATGATTGCCTTCTGTTGAATTCGGCTGAGGCTCCGGCCTTGCCTGCTCCGGTTCTCGTGCAGTCGGCGTTTGGATGGCTGCAGTCGGCTGTTTTTGGTTGACGGATGTCGGCTTGGGAGCAGCTTCCGTCGGCACTGGATTTTCCCGGGCCTGCGCTGAAAGCGGCGGCGGGCTGAGCGTAAAATCAATACTGACCGGCGGTGTGCTGGTGGCTCTATTCGCGGCGCTTATCAGCACCAGGGCCAGCAGCACCAGATGCAGGGCAAGCGAAGCCGCATAGCATACGGCCATTTGTCCATCACGACTCACTGTCTGCTGGTCGGTCATACAATGAACTCTCCGCTTTATCGATTTCTTCTGAACCCGGTTGCCACCAACCCCGCCACGACAATAAACCCCAGTATGAACAGCCAGGGGATCGGAGCTGATGCCGCGCCGGATGCCGGTTTACCGCTTTCCTGCATCTCAAACCCTTCCACCTGTTTGCCCTTTGCCGCCTTGCCGCTGCCGTCCGGTGCTGCGCCGTTTGCGCCCTGTTTTGATGGCTGCGCGGTTGCCTGTGTAGCAGACGGCTTGCCCTGTTGCCCGCTTTTACCCGCATCCGGTTGTTTCATGTTTTGCAGCGCCTGCTGAAAGCCGGGAGCCAGTGCTTTCAGCCCCGGCACGGAAAGCAGGGTTGCGGTGGTGAACTTCGTCAACTGAGGATTGTTGCAGGTATGATCGCAGCAGGCCAGCCCCACTTCCTGAACCGTTCTGGCATATTCCTCGGCCAGCTTTTCGACTACCTTCTGATCCGGTTTCCAGTACTGTTTGCGCACGGTTTCAAGCATCCGGGACACCACCGACTGGTAGGCCCACATATTCCTGGACTGGCGAAACAGCTCCTTGATCCCCAGACCGTTCCGGTCCAGCACGTAGGTCTCATGCATCTCCTGCCACTTGGCGCTGTCCACCGCTTCCGGCACCGTCACCTGCCACCCCCAGAGATGCTCGGTCACCTTATCGATAAAACGCGCTCCGGCGTACCCTTCCTTCATCATCGCCTTGATCCATTCCGGATTGAGATAGCGGGAGCGCATCTCGCGCCCCATCACCTTTTCCAATGTTTCCTGTTTGGCTTGGTTGGGATTGGTCATGTCGGTCACGTAGACCTCGGAGGTCGTGCCGTTCACCACGCGGATCGCCATGGCGGTGCCTCCCAGGTACTGGTAGAAGTCGTCCGTATCCAGTACGCCGATGGTGTTGGTGGAACGGCTGTGAATGGCGATCTTACTGCCGGTGAGGGCGTTTTTCAGCAGATCCGTGCCGATCTCCTGTCCCTTGTGTTCCACCTTCTCGCCCCAGAAACCCTGGCCAAAGGGATGCCCCATACGCATGAAATAGACGTCGGTCACCTGTTTTTCGTTATCCCACTTGTCGGAGGCAACGATCACCTTGTCCAGGCCGGTGCCGTACGCTCCGGGCGGCTCGGTGAAGATACGGACCGATGCCAGTCGCCCTGCCTTCTCCTCCGCCATCCCTTTGTCGAGTAACATCTGCCTGGTACGTTTGCTGTTGGCTCTGATCAGGTTGTCTTCCTCGTCCTGATCACGGGCAACCGTCACCGCGCTGTCCAGCAGCATCATCAGGTTGGCAAACAGGTCGCGGTACAGCCCAGAAGGGACGATGGTGACGTCAATCCGGCCACGCCCCAGCTCCTGCCGCGGAATCGCTTCGACACCCTTGACCCGTCCTCGCTCGTCCCATTGGGGACGCACACCCATCAGGTACATGATCTGCGATTCCATCACCCCTTCGTGGCGGATGGTTTCCGTTGCCCAGATATTAAAGGTCAGTTTGTCCGGGTAGCTGCCATGGCGTTTCCGATACCCTTCAATCAGCTCCTGGGCCAGTTTTTTCCCACTGTTGTAGGTGCCGGTGGAAGGTACTCTGGTCGGATCAAAGGCATAAAAGTTTTTGCCGGTGGGGAGCGAGTCCGGGTTGCGGATCGGATCATTGCCGGTGCCGGAGGGGATATATTTTCCCGCCAGAGCGGCCACAAACGAGTCGAGTTCACGCGCCCCGATGGCGGCTATGGCCCGTTCCAGAGCGGCGATGCGCTGCTGACGCTCTTCAGGTTTCAGCCCCTTCTCGATGGCGATAATCGCCTCGGCGGTGCTTTTCAGATGCTTCTCATCCGGAGATTTGCCGAAGGTATGCAGCCCGAACGGTGTGACTTTCTCGCCGATTTCCTTGATATAATCGTCCAGCACCTCAACCTGTTCCGTGGTGGTAATGGCCGATAGCTTCAGGTCGGTCAGGATGCCCCCCTTGCGGGCCAGCCGGTTGATCTCCTCCAGCTTGGCTAGCGCCAGTTGGGGGGATTTCTCCTTGGCATCGTTGTAGTCGCTGATCAGGGCCGCCAGTTCTTTCAGCTCCCGGTTGATACCAGCCTTGTCAAAGGGTGGCGTCATATAGTCGATCACCACCGCCATGCCGCGCCGCTTGGCCTGAAGCCCTTCACCCACATCATCCACGATGTAGGGATAGATATTGGGAAGGTCCTGCATCAGCAGTTCCGGCGGATCTTCCTGCGTGAAGCCGACCTCTTTGCCAGTCAGCCATTCCTGGGTGCCATGGGTGCCGATATGGGCCACGGCATCAGCCTTGAAGCCGCGTTTCAGCCAGAGATGAAAGGCGATATACTGGTGGTGGGGAGCGGTGTGGACATCATGAAAGAGTTTTTTTACATCCTGCTCCAATCCCCGCGACGGCTCCGGCGTAAAGAGGATCTTGCCGTATTTGACCCCCGGTAGCACGATAAACGTTTTCCCCTTCGGGTCGCGCCAGGTCATGATGGCGGCGTCATCCGGCTCGCCCCAGCTTTTCAGCACATCCGTGCGGAAGTTGGCCGGCAGCTCCATGAACCAGCTTTTGTAAACCGCCATTGGTATCAGCACGGCGCGACCGCTCCTGGCCAGGCGGTCGATCTCCGCCGGTGCCCAGTTGCCGATGTTACGCCCAAAGGCATGTACCTCTTCAAACAGCTTCTCTTTGGAAATGTCGTCGTTTCCGGTGGAGTACCCTTCACGTTTCAACCTGCTCAATATTTCATAGAGACTTTCCGGCAGCACATTCAGGTATGCCGCGCCGACATTCTGCTTTCCCGGCGGGTAGTTGTAGTAGATGATGCCGATCTTCTTGTCGCTGTTCGGCTTCTGCTGCAGGGTCAGCCAGCGTTTGACCCGATCCGTCAGCCGCTCTATCCGCTCAGGAATCGGGCGGGTCTCCACATACTCCAGCCCGGTGGCTTTATCCAGCACCCGTTCCTTACTGGCCACCACGGTCGGCTGAATGATCCCGGCCATTTCCGGCAGTCCGATGGTTGAACTCCGCTCAAAGATATCCAGTCCAACCAGCGATTTCTCCCACTCTTCGCGTGATTGGGAATGCAGGATGACGGCATCAATTACCGGCACACCCAGGCGGGTCAGGATCGGCACCGCCCTCTGCGGTGTGATGCCAACCTTGAGGGAAATGCCGATCACCGCCTGAACTCTGCTTTTACCGTTTTCGTCAAAGAAGTACTTTTCCACCGACAGTTCCGAGGGATAACCGTAAACCGGTAGCACATTAAGTCCTTGTTTTTCCAGCGAATCAATAATGCTGTCGAGCAGTGCGGTGTCGTCGTTATCCACCAGGTTTCGGTAAAAGGGGATGCCGATCCAAGGGCCGGGTCGGTGGCGATACAGCTTCATATACTCGGCAAAGCTGCTAACGGTGCGCTTGCCGTCCTTCAGATATAAGCCGAAGTCAGGAATTATCAGCGGCTCTTGATAGGCAACCGCAACGCCGCACTCCCGTTTCAGCAGTGAAAGAATCATGTTAACGGTGTTTTCCACTCCCCCCTCTTTTTGATAGCGGCTGACGGTGGATTCATTTTTCAGGCCAAGGGCGCTGTCATCCTTGCTGTACATCCCACCCACGGCATACACATTCATCCCGGCCTGCTGCATGGCGCTGATGGAAGGCTTCAGCAATTCAAGAAAACGGCGATCCATGATATGAACAATGCCAAACCCTTTTGATCCGGTGAGATAGTGTGCTTTTGCTCCGTTCTGATGCTCAATCCCCGCCTTGGTGACCACCTCGAACATTACCTGACGCGCCAGTTCGGGATGCTTTTTCTTGATAATCTGAACCGCCTGCACCGCCAGACGGGAGTTGTAATCGCCCAGCATCAGCCGCACCTGTAGCGGAGTTTCGGCAGCGAGGGGGGCCAGCGGCACTAGCAGCAACAGGGCAATCGCACCAACGGCCCGCAACAAATTGAAAAACAGACTATTCCGGCACATAGATCACCTTCCCGTCTTTCAACTGATAGGCGGTGCCCAGCCGTTCCCCCTCGCCGGAGAGCCGCTTGTCAGTCACCTTGCGGACTTTGATCTCCTTCCCCTTTTTGCTGATTACTTCAATTTTGCCATCAGCCGTCTTTTTGGTAATGGTTACCTCTGATTTGGGGTCCATCAGATCCAGCATGTTGTAGGCCATGAACAGGGCGATCATCATACTGACGATAAAGACCACGCTGACGTCGAACAGGTTGGCAACGCCGGAGATCGGGTCTTCCAGCGGTTCGTCGTACTTGTCGAAACGATTGCGCCGTTTAAGATAGCGCATGGTCGTGCTCCTCTTCCGCTGGTTGGGTTGGAACGCCCAGATGCGTTCTCAGCATCAGTTCGGTCTGATATTCCATCTCCCGCAGGTCGGCCCGCACCCATTTTTCCTTCACCAGCGACATCAGATAGGCCACGACGCTGCTGGCCAGACCGACAACCACGGTGGTAAAGGCGGTCACCATGCTGCCAGCCATCTTGGGCATGTCCCCCTGTGCCAGAGATGAAAGCGAGATCCCCATCGGGATCAAGGTTCCCATCAGGCCGAGGGCCGGTCCGACCCGGATCACAAATCGGATCTTGTCCAGGGACTTTACCTGTGCCAGTTCGGCGGTCTGTAGCAGCCGCTCCATGGCGATATCCAGGTTAAGCTTATCCGAAGCCGACTCCAGAGCTGCGGTCAACTGCTTGATGAAGCGTTCAAGGGGGGTAGATGTCCCCTGTCGCCGTTCCAGCCACTCGCGCAGAAAACCACCAAAGTATATGGCGACCCAGGCGACCAGCAACACCAGTCCGGCCACAACGGGGAAGAGTAGTACCGATGAGATCAGGTAGAGAAAGGTTTCAAGTCCGGCAAGCAGATTCATTGTGCATCTCCTTTGTGTATAAAAAAGCCTGTCAGTAGCGCAATCGCCAGCAGCGCCAGCAGAATCGCGCCGTCCGGGCCGCTTGTCGCAGCCGGTTGTAATTCCTTGATAAATGAACAGTACATCCCCCGGGCTTGCTCAACCTTGCCCGGCAGGAAAAGCGAGGCGATAAAATAGAGCCCGATGGTGATCATGGCCAGTCCCAGCGAAGGGGTTGCAGTCCGCTCCGAACGCGCCCTGACCGCTGCCATCACCAGCAGGGTCATGGCACTGAACATCCCCCCCATCACGAGGCCGACACCCCATGGAAGCAGCGGCAGGGCCTGCAAGGCCGCCCAGGTGGAGAAGGTCATGGCGGAAAGGCAGACCGGGCATGGGATCAGCAGCGCCAGAGAAGAGCCGGGGGGGGCTGCCCCCCCCGACTTCATGATGATGGCAAGACCCCAGAGGATCATGCCGAGCGCCATGCCCCCATGCAGCCAGGGGCCGCCCCGCAGCACCGGTTCCAGTAGCTTGAGCAGCCGGTCAGCCAAGAGGGCGATCAATTCAAAGAGCGCCAGATAGAGGCCGATGGTCAGCACGACACCTTTGCGGCCAATCTGCCCGTATCCCAGGCCACTGCCGACTTTTACGCTAAAGATCCCCAGGCTGAAGACCGTGCCACCGATCCAGAGAATGATATTCAGATCCATGGTAACTCCTTGTCAGAACTTGAAGGTCAAGTCGCCGTATGCGGAGCGTCCCGGCGCCAGATAGTATGAGTAGTAATGCTCGTCAAGCAGGTTGGAGACGGAAAGTGAAGCCGTGGCCCATGAGGTGATCTTGTAGCGCATCTTCAGGTCAACGGTAAAATAGGGGTCGTAACTGGTGTAGACACCATTGACCGTATCGATGTTGGTGTCGTTGCCGTAGCGCTTGCCCACATAGCGGCCGGTGGCCGTTGCACCGAAGTCGCCGTATTCCAGATCGGCGCCGACATTGAACATATGTTCCGGTACATCGGTCATCCGTTTGCCGACAGAGGCGGGAGCCGCACTGTTTTCCTTGATGGTCGCATCAGAATAGGTGTAGTTGGCAAACAGCCTGAGCAGCTTGCCGAATTTCTGTTCCACCTCCAGCTCCACCCCTTTGCTTTCTGCCTTGCCGGCATTGACCTTGTCCTTCAGAGTTGCCGTGGTCGAGCTGTTGTAGATCATGTCGCTGATGTAGTTTTCATAATAGGTGGCCGAAACCGTGGCTCCCTCCCAGAGTCCCTGGCTGACACCGGCATCCCAGGAGATGGTTGTTTCCGGTTTCAGAGCAGGATTACCTGCGTAGGTAATGCCGCTGGAAGTGGTCCAGGTGCGGTAGAGATCGTATGCGGTGGGGGCGCGGAACGCCTTGCCGCCAGATATCTTGAAGGTTGTCTGGTCGAACGGTTTATAGACGATGGCCCCTTTGGGGCTGAACGAAGAGGCACTACGGGAATCATAGCGTTTCGGATAGCCGGCACTGCCGCCCTGGTTGGCGTAGCCATCGTAGGTATCCCACCAGTCCTGACGCAAACCGACCAAGAGGGTCAGTTTGTCCAGCACCACAATTTCGTCCTGGGCGAACAAGGCGAAGGTCCGGTCAGTTCCCTTTGACTCGTAGGTCATGGCTGCTGTGGAGTTCTCATCCTGCCAGTTGGTGAGGGTATGTTCCTTGGAATGAGCCCAGCCGCTGCGAAAAGCACCGCCGAAGGTGAGAAGATGACGATCCAGCAGTGGCATCGAGGCCTGAAGATCGGCATTGACCGCCCCGGCCGGGGTATCGGACAGTTTGCCCGGGCCGCCGCTTCTGGTGGCGCCGTTGGGTGGAGCTGCCGAGGTGGGGGTGGCGCCCCAGCTGCTGGCCTGATCCAGATAGCCGAGGTTCAATTTGAGTTTGACCGGAGAGAATTCAGTCTCGGCAGCCAGGCCGTACAGATACTGGTCGCTGCCACCATTGCCGCTCAGGAAGGATGCTTCCCGCACCGCACCGTAGTTCCAGACTTCAGCACCGCTGCTGGTGCGCAGATATGTTGCCGGATCGTTATAAGAATATTCACCGCTTGACTTCAGGAAGGTGAACCTGACCCAGGTATCCGCTGTAAAGCCGAACTCGGTCTTTACGGTCAGGTTGTCCTGCCAGGTGCCGTTTTTACCCTTGTCACCGATCCGGTACCGGGCTGCTCCGCTGGTGTCGGTCGTGTCGCCGTAGCCGGTGATGCCGGCGGTCGGCTTGCTGCTCTGGACGTTTAAGTCGCTGCGATAACCGTCCGTGCCGACATAGTCGTTATGGAGATACACCTTTAATTTTCCCAGAAACTTGTCGCCGTAGGAAACGACCACGCGGCGGCTGTTTTCCAGGCCGTTGTCGCTCCCCAGGGCAGACCCATAACCGCCCGTAAAGGTAAATTCCCGTTTATCCGGCATCTGGGAGATCATATTGACCACGCCACCCATGGCATAGCCACCGTAAAGGCTGGAGGCCGGCCCTTTGACCACTTCGATCCGCTCCAAACTGCCCGGCGCAACAGCGACGGACAGGACTGATCCGGCGTAGGGGCTGTTGAGGGTGATGCCGTCCAGCATCACCAGGGTGCGGGACTGCCCCGAAATACCGCGCAGGGTAATGGCTGACATCCGGTCCATCATCCCCTTGCCGCGGGTGGAGAGTACGCCCGGAACCGTGTTGATTGCCTCATCCACCGTGGTAATATTCCGTTTCTCCATCTCCTCTTTTGTAACTACGGCGACGCTGCCGGGGGCGGATTCCAGGCTTTGCTCGGTTCTGGTGGCGGTAACCACAATCTGATCCAGCCTGGTTTCACTCCCTGCTGCCTTGCCCGGTTGTTCCGCACCCATGGCAGCACTCCCCAGCAGACAGCACGACAAGGCGCCTGACACCAGGCTTACAACATGTTTCCTCTTCATAGTTTCCTCCCTCGAGATGTACGGATGGAACGGTATTCCGGCTTCGGGCTTCCTACTTGTCCGCCTTCCCAGGATGTCTCCCAGTGGCTGTTCGCGCTTGGCGCGATGAACGTTCGTTCCCTTCACGGCTGCGGGGCAGCGGGGGAATGGCTCAATCCAGAGCAGCACCCCTCTTCCTCGACTCCATCTGTGTAAAAAAGGCACAAAAAAAGTCCGCATATGCCGAAGCAGATGCGGACTTTTCGTATTCAAAGTCACATTATTACGTGTATTTCACTCTCCCTTTACCATGGGGGATTGTTGAGTGCTAAGATCATGGCAGGTCTTCTGGCTCGCGATTCATCCTCCGGGCGCCTTCCCGATCTTTCGATCAGTGACATATTGCCCATCGTCCTCGCTTACAGCGGCGGGTCCGCGGGGGACTCGTTCCATTCAGAACTGCACCCCTCTTCCCTATCAAGCCCTTGCGGGCACCGTGATCCGATATTTGGTTGTTAACTATAACTTGTGCCTATTTGGTAGCACAGCACCATATATAGAGTCAAGTTGAATTCAATAATACGGCAGCTGTTCATCAAAACACCCGCCGCTGTTCCTGTGCCATGAAACGACATGCTTGATCGCTTCGGCGGCCTTGGCCGTTACCGCCCATCAGAGTTGAACCCCTGATGGGGCTGGACATAGATATTTGCACTCCTATTGACCGATCTTCCGATCAACTCCCGAGCCGCCGAAAAACTGTTCCCATAACCGGCAGCACCGTTCAGGGCACGTGCGCATTCCGATTCATCCGAAAACACATCCAGCCCGACGCCAATGATTTTACCGGCATCGTAGAGTTTCAGCAATACCTCCTCCGGCGCAATTTCCCCTCTGGTCACGTTGATGAAGATCAACTCTTTGGCGGCGCCAGCCAGATACTCTTCTGAAAAATAGCCGCTGTTATGGTATCGGCTTTTACGGTCTTTGGTCAGATTCATCGCATTGACCATGATGTCGCTGGTTGCAACGGCCTCGTCCCGGGAGATGAAACGAACCTTACCGTTATATCTGCGGTCCAGCTCCTCGTGTCGAATATCTACTCCGCGCACGGTCAGCCCGTTTGCCGCGGCAAGATCATGAATACATTTTCCAATGTTGCCAACTCCGAAGACCGTGAGGGTCCGTTGTCTCCCCAGCTCCATGAAAGGCCGTGACTGATTTCTTTCGAAGGTAGTGCAGTTACGTTCATAGTGGTTGAGCAGACCTGCACAGGCATAGACGAATTTCAGCGCTGTCTGTGCAACCGCCATAACGCAATATTCCCTGAGCGATGCGATATTGACCTGCTCTATCAGCTGTTCAACATGGTCATAGCCGGCGCTGCGGGTGATAATGCTTTTCCGACCGTTGTTGAGGTAACTTGCCGGAACAACCGAGTGAGTTTTTATGGAGAGTAAGTCGGGGAGCACTATCGCAGGATTCTGTGCCATAAAGTTCTGCTGTGAATCCGGTGTGATCAGGTAGCTGTGACTTGCCGGCAACAGATGCTGTTCGACGGCCTTGATGGTCTCCGTCTCAAGATGAGAGGCTTCTGTGCCCAATGCCTCGAAATGAATGATATCATAGCCGGTTTTCGGATGAGGCGCCGATGTTGAGCTGTTCATTACAGTTCCTGATACTGCAGATTAGGTTGCTGTTTCAGGCCACGAATCACAGCCCCTTGACCAAAGTTGCCGAAACTTCGTTGAAACGCACGATCCTTTTCCCCTTATGATCACGCATAAACTCCTTTGCCTCGGCTTCTCTTGCAAAGGGAATCAGCTCGTGCCCCATGGGGCCGTAAACATCGCTGCCAAGGACAAACCATGCTGATTTGGCATCAATCTGTTTCAGGGCATAATAGTCACGCACCGTCAGAGTGACAACATCTGACGGTTTTCTGTTTGGGGTATATTTTTTGGGGGGTAGTCGGTTAGAGCCCCCTATCCGGTTACTCCCAGTTATATCCTTTGGTTACGTCGCATTCCGTAACTGGGGCCGTTGCGACAGCGCGCTCAA
>Ga0209798_10000173_pt1 | contig 36775 bp, 27 predicted proteins | sample DOMMetBare3Fresh_FD_187475 | JGI IMG/M metagenome (GOLD analysis project Ga0209798, IMG submission 187475) | Wetland sediment microbial communities from St. Louis River estuary, USA, under dissolved organic matter induced mercury methylation -... | ecosystem: Environmental > Aquatic >...
ACATGCGGTCAGGATTACTCTGATGACTTAAAGTTCTGTCCGCAGGACAGCTCCCCTCTGCAAGCCGACGCTACTAACGCTTCGCCACCACCGCTTGATCCGCTACTGGGGCGCACCCTCGACGAAAAATATTTGCTTGAAGAAAAGCTGGGTGTGGGCGGTATGGGAACGGTTTATCGCGCCCGCCATCAGCTAATAGACAGGCCCGTAGCAGTCAAGGTCCTGAACCAACGTTTCGTCGAGGATGAAGCCGCCAAGGCGCGCTTTCGGCGGGAGGCTAAGGCGGCCGGCCGCCTCCGCCACACCAACGCTGTAAGCGTTACCGATTTCGGGCAAACCATCGATGGCTACGTCTATATCGTCATGGAGCTGCTCGAGGGCAAGACGCTCCGAGACCTGCTGGCCAAAGAGGGGCCGCTCGACTTGGCGCATGCGGTTTCCATCATGTTGCAGGTTTCGTCGGCAGTTGCTGCGGCCCACGAAGCAGGCATCATCCACCGGGATCTAAAACCTGCCAACATCTTTGTTGTGCAGCGCTCTGATGTTCCGAGCATAGTGAAGGTGCTGGATTTTGGTATCGCGAAGCTTGCCGCTGATTCCCTGGACGATGACGATCGACAAACTTTGACTCAGGTGGGCGCAATCATAGGCACGCCCCGCTATATGTCGCCGGAACAGTGCCAGGGTCTGACTCTGACGCCCGCGGCTGATGTTTACAGCCTCGGCGTTATACTCTATGAAATGCTCACCGGAGCGGTGCCATTCAGCGGCCAAACGCCGTTGGCAATCGCCATGCGGCACTCCACGGAAATCCCGCGACGACCAACCGAACTAATTGCGTCTATTCCCCCGGCGTTGGAAAACGTGGTGCTGCACGCGCTGGAAAAACAACCGGAGGATCGGCCACGCGATGCCGAAGCCTTTCGCCAGGAATTACTGGAGACAGCGGAAACATTGGGTCTGGAGCACGCGGCTTCTTCAACAGCCCCGAGTCTCGAGGCATTGCGCAGCGCGGGCACGGAGTCGCCCTCCGGAAGGCTGGTAATTGACCTGGGAAGACTGCGCGAGAACCGGGCCGCAACTTCAGGCGCTGGCGAGTTGCCGGCTATCAGCAGGGAACAAGCACAAACTATTATTGACAAGGGACCGAGGGTTTTGCCGGCACCTCCAGCGGCGGCATCAATCGCCTCGCCGCCGCGAGAGCAACGGCGCATTAATGTTGACTTCAACCAGAGCAAACCCTCAAGCAGAAAAGGGATCATAGCAATAGCGGCCCTGATCCTGTTTATCATCGTCATCGGCATTGCCTTCATGGCGGGACGATCCCGCGGAACAAACGTCGAACCAACTCCGGCAGTGGTCGCCACCCCTACGCCTGAGGCGCCGTCACCTTCTCCTTCACCTTCACCTTCAGCCATGCCGAAGAGGGAAGAGAATCGGCGCCCTGAACCGAAGAAGCCGGAGAAGAAGGAGTCTAAACTGGGCTCGGTGCTAAACAAGGTAAAGAAGATTATTAAGAAACCATTTTGATTGACACCCCGATAAGCTCTGGTTTGTCACGGCGCCGGAATCAGGCGCGTCCGAAGGCGTTACGAGTTCTTAACAGACTAACAGGCCAGCGTAATTTTCATCTATGAACTCTTTCAAAGTTGGTAATGCGACTTTTGGCGACGGACGTCTGACCATTATTGCCGGGCCCTGCGTGGTGGAATCTCGCGAGCATACACTGATGATGGCGCGCGAATGTGCCTTCCGGGCGCGCGCTGCCGGTCTCGATTTCGTCTTCAAGGCTTCATTCGATAAGGCCAACCGCTCGTCAGTTAAAAGTTTTCGCGGCCTGGGAATGGAAGCCGGACTGGAGGTGCTGCGCGAAGTCAAGAGGGAACTGGATCTTCCGGTGCTTACAGACGTCCACGAAGTTTCGCAGGTGGGCCCGGTGGCGGAAGTAGTAGATGTGTTGCAGATCCCTGCTTTCCTTTCACGGCAGACGGATCTGGTACTCGCAGCCGCCCGTTCCGGGCGAGCAGTCAATGTGAAAAAGGGTCAGTTTTTGGCCCCGCAGGATGCGAGCAACATTGTCGACAAAGCGCGAGCCGCCGGTTGTGAAAAACTGTTGCTAACCGAACGCGGTGTCAGCTTTGGTTACAATAACCTCGTGGTTGACATGCGCTCATTTCCAATCATGCGCGAATTCGGCGTGCCGGTAGTCTTTGATGTCACACATTCGCTGCAGTTGCCGGGAGGACTTGGCCATGCAACGGGGGGCCAATCAGAATACATCGAACCGCTCGCTCGTGCCGGTGTAGCTTGCGGCGTGGATGCGGTTTTTATGGAAGTGCACGATCGACCCGAACAAGCACTTTCCGATGGGCCAAATGCCTTGCCCCTCGAACGCATGCAGGCATTACTGAACACCTTGCGCGACATTCACTCGCTGGTGCGACGGTGACAAGCATCAGTTCAAGAGGGAGGTTTTAGGAGAAATATTGCTCTGAATTACCGTCTCAAAGGTAAACCGCAGAGAAATTCGGCGGTTCAACGCGGCTGAGACTGAGATGAAGATCATCTCACTTTACGTTCTGAAGTTATCGCATTACATCCGGGTCCAGTTACCGCCGTTTATGAAGAAACTTTTAACACACGCCGCCCTTCTTCTCTGTCTCTCGCTTGGGATACCAGGCTACAGAACAACGGCTCAGGACGATGCCCGAGCCGCCTGGCAGATTACCAGTTTTGATATCGGAGCAAACGTACTCACAGCGGAACGTAGTCTGAATGTTGTTAGCAGCCTGACAATCAAGAATGTCGGGCGGGCTGCGGGTACGGGACTCACGCTACGCTTGAATTCAAGAGCCAAGGTCAAGAGTGTGAGTGCGGGCGGCGCGCCGGCCTCCTTTCGTTTACTTGCAGATGCTCGACCCGGCTTGCAGCGACTGAACGTTACTTTGCCGGCAGCAGTGGCCGCGAACGGAAGTACGACGTTAAGTATCGAATATCGGATTTCCGTTGAGCGCAACAGCGGACTCGAATCAATCTCGCAATTAGGCTCACAATTTCTGCCGCTGACCGCAGTTTCGGCAGCGGACGCAGCCGCTGGCGGCTGGTACCCGGTGCTGAATACTCCTTTCACTGTCCGTGCAGCCGATACCGCTCCCTTCAAACTTCGTGTTGAGGGTTCGGGCGTGATTAGTTCAGGGACGGAAACTCCTGCCGGCCACGCAGTGGTCTTCGAGCAACCGCTGCATGGCCAGCCCTTTTTCCTACAAGGCGCGTGGGAGCGAGTTGAAGGGTCTGGAGACGCGAAGGGCATTACGGCCTTCCTTTCGTCCGGCGCCCCTCCCGAAGAAAAGAAGCAAGCGGAAGCCATTGTTAACCTTGCCGCTGCTGCCCGAACTTTTTACGGGCCGCTCCTTGGTCCCGCGCCGCCGGCTCCTATTCGATTGGTCTCAGTGCGCCGTGGCGCCGGCTTTAACGATACCGGAACAGTCCTGATTGAACGGGGCGCGTTTCGCCGCGCAAGACCTGACGCCGCGACGGCCATGCTGATTGCGGAATCGGTAGCGCGTCTTTGGATTGGCGGCCAGGCGCCGGTACGCGGAGAAGGGTCGGGAGCGTTGCGCGACGGGCTGGCCCGCTATCTCGCCACACTGTTCCTGGAAAAACAATTTGGACGTGATGCTGCAGATGCTGAGCTACTGCGCGAGCGCGCCGCCTTCGCAACGGTTGCCAAGCGAGACGCGCCTTTATCGCACTCGTCCCCGCTGGACGATAGCTACTTTGGTGGCGTTCCCAACAAGAGCACAATGATCTGGCGACTGGTAGACCGTCGCATTGGTCGTGACGCTTTTGCCGGCCTGCTTCGGGCATTAATACAAAGTGCAGCCAGCGATCAGTCCGGCCTCAGCCTGGCCTCGTTACGTGCCGCCCTTGGCAGCCGCGGCGACGAAGCCTTCAAAAAGATCCTTGACTATGAATTGGACCAGGCTACGGAAATGGATCTGATGGTGGGCCTGCCGCAGCAGCGAGGGGCTGAATCCGTGGCAGCATTGAGAAATCTTGGCACTGCCGATGCCCAGGTCACAGTCGTGGCGACGACCGACCGCGGCGAGCAATTGAAAATTGAAACTACCATACCGGCGCAAAATTTCGCTGACGCCGTATTTAAGACTACGGCGAAAATAGTTCGGGTAGAAGTTGACCCGGAAAAGCTTTACCCGCAGCTCGACTACAGCAATGACGTTGCGCCGCGCGTGCGGGATGTCAATGAGGCCCTGGCCGAAGCGTCTCGTTTCTTTGGCGCCCAGGATTTTGCCCGGGCCGAAGCGGCGGCGCGCGACATTATGCAGGCCGCGCCGAGACTCCAGGAGGCTCGCCTGCTGCTGGCTCGTGCCCTGCTCGGACAGAACAAGCTGGATGAATCAGAGAAACTATTTCGGGCGGCGCTTGAAGATCCTTTGCCAACAGCAGTGGCCCTGGCCTGGGCCAATATCGGACTGGGAGAGATTGCGCTAAAGAAAGGCCAATTCGCAGAGGCGGCCCGGCGCTTTAACGACGCCGTCAGAGCTGAAGGCGAATATGGCTCGGCACTGGCGGCCCGTGCGGGTCGCGTCCGGGCTGAGAGCGCCGGGACCACCACCCCCCCGGTTGATGAAAGTGTGCGCGCTTTCCTTACGCAGCTGGAGAAAGACATTACTAATGGGAGCAAGGCTGAGCTCGAGAATAAAATTGTTTCGGGCGAGCTCGTCCGCTTCATAAATGGCATTCTGGGCACCAGACCCGACCTGTGGCAGACGCGTGTCCTGCGCACGGAGCAACTTGATGCAGTCCAGACGGTGGCGGACGTGGCCATCACTTCGAAAGTGCTGGGAAAGGAAGCATCAGGCACTGCAGTCCTGACCCTTGCGCGCGCCGGCGGCAGTTGGAAACTCTCAGCCATCGACCTGTTCGAGGTTCGGTAGAAAAGAGTTTGAAGATCGACGTTTCAGGTTTCAAGTTAGTGCAAAATTCGCTTTAGTCACCTGGAACCTCGATTTGAGACTTTGAAGGGGCTTGCCAGAAAAGTGCCGTCTTTTTGTCCGCGTCAGCAAACAATTGAAAGTAGCCCAGCAGTTCACTGCTGGTTGGGAGGTCCAACTTGAGTCTCAGTCCCTGAAACGGACGGCTGTCAAACAATGGAGACCGAAGGTTTTTCAGCCGTCCGTTTCACGGACTTCTCCGCATCAGGGCACCGGTTCCCAGCGATGAATCGCTGCGCTATTTTCAGCCGTCCGCTGAACGCGGACTTTTCGGGCAAAGCTACTTTGAACCTGAAACTCGGACATCCAACCACCATGGAAGATATCGAACGTCGCGCCGCGCGCATCAAACTGTTGCTGCTGGACTGTGATGGTGTGCTGACAGATGGCACCATCACCCTGCTGGAATCTGGCAACGAGCAAAAATCATTTGACGTGCGCGACGGTCAGGGAATTGTGCTGCTGCATCGCGCCGGGTTGCGCTCGGGAATTATCTCCGGCCGCACTTCGAGCTCGGTCACCAGACGGGCGCTCGAATTGGGAATGGATCTCAAGCTGGTGCGGCAGGGAACTCTGGATAAGATCAAAGACTTCAACGAACTGCTAGCGGTGGCCGGAGTGCGGGAGCACGAGGTAGCTTTCATTGGTGATGATGTGACTGATATTCCTTTGCTGCAGCGAGTCGAATTATCGGTGGCAGTGGCAGACGCCGTCCCCGAGACGCTTTCCGTCGTGCATTACGTCACTCGGGCAAGAGGTGGCCACGGCGCCGTACGAGAAGTTGCCGAGCTCATTCTCAAAGCTCAGGGTCACTGGAATTCATTAATGCAGCGCTACTTCACGCTTTGAAGTTGACGACCAGGGCCGCCGCCTATGTTTCGCTTTCTTCCGGGGTGAGCTGGCGTTTACCCATTCAACCCCGGCGGAAATAGTGGGTTCCGCGTTGACACCGGCGTGCGAGCTGTTTATCTTTCAAGCGCACAACCCAAATGTGCAGCGTTTCTTTAGCGGGCGTAGCTCAATGGTAGAGCGCCAGCTTCCCAAGCTGGATGTTGCGAGTTCGAGCCTCGTCGCCCGCTCCAGTTTTCTTCGGTAAAATCTTCATCTCAATTCACAAGTTAGAAAGATTCGAGAAACGTCCCGTAAATCAAAATCTCTCCTCGCGAATGTAAGCCTTCGGAGATGAGTCGCAGTGTTTTTGAGAACGCAATTACGGCTACAGCAAGTCAAAAAAGTTAAATCGCGCGTGAGTTTGAATTACAAGCTGAAAGACGGCAGTTCCAGTCCCGCGTCGGTGCTCTGATTTTAGATAACAAAAAAAGTCGCGGTTGGGACGATAAATGTAGCGCAGCTTCACATTAAATAAGTGACAGTCGCACGGGGCTGAGTTCAATTACACAATTACGGAAGTCAGCAGCTTCCGCGAAAAGTTGTAACTGAATCGTCCGGTGAAGAGTCTGGTGTTGAAATCGCCTTCTCGCAAATGCACCTTGTTGTAGCTCTCGCCGAAGTCGAAAAAGAGATGCGCGTCCGGCGCCGTCTGAAGTTTTTCAGAAATGGAGTGTGAACGCGCCCACCACACGTCGACTGGTCATCAAATAATATTGCCCTTCACCGAGCTCGCTTTCGGTCACCGGGTCGCGACGATCGCCCAAGTTGGTGGCGTCCACACGCAATTCCCACTTCGGTGTGCGATAGCCCGCGTTCAAGCCGATGGTGGTAAAGCCGTTCGCCGGCGCGGTGTTGCGTCTATTCAGAAACCGCGCGCCGGTGTAATACACATTGACGCTGCCCAGAAACCCGCGCTCCTGCGCGTAGACGACGCCAAAAGCCGCCAGATCATGGGCTGACATTTCCAGCCGCTTGCCCGCAAGCTGCGTGGGCACTCCGCCGAAATCCTGTACGTAATCTGTAAAGCGCGCGTCGTGGTAGCTATAGGTTGCCCTGGCCATGACGTCTTTGGTCATGAACAGTGAAACGCCGGATTCAAACCCCTTGAAGCGCTGCGTTCCGGCATTGGTGAGAGCTGGCAATCCGCCGACGCTGATCGGTGTGACCAGATTCTTGAAATTCATTAAGAATCCGGAGGCTTCCACGTCCAGGCGGCGGTCAAAGAAGCGGGCCTTGATCCCGCCTTCGATGCTGCGGGAGGTTTCCGGCTCCAGGATGAGCCGGTTGTCGAACTTCTCGATCCCAAAATCAATGGCCGCAGGCTTAAACGTGTCGCGGTAGTTCGCGTATAGATTGACGGAATTCTGATTCTGCTTCCAGGCGGTTACGATGAATCCGACGCTGCCGCCGGGCCTCCCGGACGTGCGGCGGTCAGAATCGCTGGTGCCTGCGCCCGGGTCGTCGTGCTGCTGCTTCTCATGAGTGACGTTCAAGCGAATGCCAGCGTCAATTCGCAAGCGATCCAAAGGTCGCCATTCGACTGACGTATAGAAGCCGAAAAAGTTCCGAGCGTCGCGGGTAGTGACATCGAGTTCACCGGGAACCGCGACTGTAACCGGAGGCACACCGTTGAGCGGCACGGTGTATTCGAAATCCGCCCCCCGGGAATTACCGGTGCCGTGCAAGTAGTCCGCGCCGAGCAACAGCGTCCACGAGCGCGCAACTTTCCACGATGCATGAGTATCGGCATAGACGTCGGTGAGACGAATGTCTTGGCGGAACCCGTGCGCGTTGTCGGTCGGCGCGGTGATGTCTTCAAGGAATCCGCGCAGGGCGCTTCGGCGGCTATGAGAGAAAGATACAGTTCCCGACCAGGTTGTATTGGACTTGGTATGGGGCCCTATTCGTAGCGATTGCGACTACACCAGGGCCGTCGCTTCGCCCCAGAGAGGCGAGATGTTTTTAGCTCCGCGGGTCATTAGAAAAGAACATCGCCTCTCGGAGGCTCACGGGCTATAAACATCTCGTCCCTACGGGACGAAAACCGGATGAGATGGGACGAAACGGATGAAACCGGATGAAACGGGAAGAAAGGTTGGAAGACTGCTAATCGCAAAATCGCAAAGCCTGACCAGCGGTGAAATCCACGAAGGGTAATCATTTGAGGGACATCAGCGCCGTCGCTTCGCCCCAGAGGGGCGAGATGTTTATAGCTCCGCGTGTCATTAGAAAGAAAAGCTCTTCGGAGGCTCACGGGCTATAAACATCTCGTCCTACGGGACGAAAACCGGATGAAACGAGACGAAACGGGTGAATCCGGATGAAACGGGACTGAAGGTTGGAACGCTGCGAAACGCAATATCGCAAAGCCTGATCAGCGGCCGCAGCCGCAGGTCACCAACGAAATGCGTGCCCCCGGAATACGCCATGCAGTCTGTTTGCACCTCTGCCCGGACTGGGCGCAAAGGCCAACACACCGAATAGTTCCGGTCGCCTCCATGACGAGTGCACAGAATTCTAAAGAATGGCCCCCGCCACCCTCTGGGGGGTCATTTGGTGCCGTGCAGGCGCACTGAAACTTGCCGTCCTGAAAGCGGAACTGACAAGGCGGGGGACATTCTGGTAGCGCAAACCCTCCCCCTAGACCTGGCGTCTCCACAAGCCTAATCCCTCTGAACTCTGCAGGAGGTTTTCCCGAGGAGTATGTGAGCCCTTCGATCGCACGCTCCCACTGCTTCGGAGTTAGTCGAACGGCGACGGATTGGCGGCGTGTACCTTTGAGTAAACGAAACTGCTTAACACTGACCACTGTTTCACTTGGCATTAGCTTTTCCTTTCCTGGATTCAATCAGCTAAATAAATCCGGAGTGGCTTTGCTTGAATAAAAAAATAATACGACAGGGAAAGCTTCGGCGGCAACTCGGTGACTAATTTGTGGCGAATTCCTGAAAACAGACCCGTACCCCTCGTGCAGGACGCAGCGGCGGCGCTTTCGTTCTATCGCGACCGACTTGGATTTATGATCACTTTAAGGAGCCCGCTTTCAATCCATTCTTTGGCATCGTGTGCGGGGGTGTCGCGCGTACGTTGGCACAGAGAGCGGCGTCAACCGCTGCACGCCAAAATTCCTCTCTCTCATTTGCGTGACATGCGTGCCTGCGGACCCTGCTCGGTGTATTTGCGGGAACTAAGCTCGGTCAATGGGCGTAAGCTGGCAATAGATTACTCTCGGGAGGTGATCATGCAATCCCCCAAAACCACCGGACGAATTATCGGCGTCCTTTGCCTGACACACTTAATTACGGGCCTCATGACGCCCTACATCCTCTTGCACACACTTGCTGCGTCGAAAAGCTTTGCCGTAAGCGCGTTGGCTAGTCCGGTTCAGGTTCGTCTGGCGGTCATGATGTTATTTGCCGGCGGCGCGCTCACAATCGCGATCGCGGTGACGGCGTGGCCGGCCTTTCGCGAAGACAACCGCGCGTTGGGCCTTTGGGTAATTGCGCTCGCGACTGCGAACTTCGCGCTTCAATGCGTCGAGATCGCGGGCTATATGACGATGTTCACTTTCAGCCAGGAGTATGCGAAAGCAGCGTCCACGGACCTTGCCCTTTACAACGCAGTCGGCGTGGCCGTGCGGGCGTCATGGAAGTGGGGGCATTACAGTCATTTGCTGATTATGGTGAGCTGGATGTTCATTCTGTTCGCGACGCTTTGGCGCTCAGGGCTCGTCCCGAAGTTGCTCGCGGGCCTGGCAATGTTGACGGCGCTGATGCAGATCACCGGCATCACTCTGCCGCAGTTCATTCCGTACCCGAGCCCTGCGCCCATGGCGATGGGTGTGCCGCTGGCGTTCGTCTACACGGCCCTGTCTGTATGGCTGATGGCGAAAGGATTCAGTGGCCGAGCGAAAGAGATTTGAAATCGCACTCTGGTGGCTAGACTGAGTTCGTGACTCGCCTGAGACAAACCGGAGTTTGCACGAACTTAATCCGCGACCGTCGAGTTTCATCCATTCGGGAAAAGGTTCATGGCGTTCTAGTAAGGCCTACACAGCGTGGACTTCGCTGCAGAGGAGCGAAATGTTTATAGCGCCGTGCATCATTCAAATGAACATCGCCGCTCGGAAGTGGCAAACGGCACTTCCGAGCGGCGAAAAGATTTTCGGCGGTCACGGGTTATGAACATCTCGTTCCTACGACGAAAAGAGGCTTACCGCGCGGGTTGCTTCAGAATCTCCGCCAGCGCCTTTAATCGGTTTGCATCTGCCGCGTTCTTCGCGCTTGCGGCCTCCTTTTCCAACGCTGCTGCCATCTTCTTGAGATTTCCGCTATTTCCCTTTTGAATCGCCGTACGCAGCGCTGAGATTCGATCGGCCGGCAGAGCCTGCGATCGCTCCAATTGATCCACGTAGGCCTTGGCCACGATCAGGTTGCGCAGCCAGACGATCCTTTGCTGGTTCTGCACATTGAACTCAGCCATGCGCACCGTCCGCGCGGCGTCGATTTCGTTTTGAGTCAGGTCCTCTGTCGGTGTGAGCTCAAAAATATCCAAACCACGGGCGATCTCGGAAGCGTAGATGTGGCCATTGTACCAGTAGGCGGACCAGTCGCCGCCGAGCACCAGCATCTTTGGATCAATCGGCCCGCGATCAAAATAGGCGATTTCCCTCGGATGCTCTGCATCGGTGAAGTCCATGATGGAAATGCCGCCCTGATACCAGGCCTGGACTTCAAGGTCGCGGCCGGGAACGGGAACGAGCGACCCGTTGTGCGCCACGCAGTTTTCGCTGTCGCCCTGGGCCGCCGGCATCTTGTAGTAGCTGGCGAAGCTCAGCTTGTTGTCTTTCAAATGGAAGATTGCATCAGCGCCCCACTTATTCGGATCGTTTGCCCGGCAACGGGCGCCGAGTCCGCCGCCCCACTCATCGGTGAACACCACTTTCTTTCCATCGTTCGAAAAGGAGGCCGAGTGCCAGTAGGCGTAGTTCGGATCGTTAACCGCATCGATTCGTTTGGGATTCGCCGGATCTTTAATGTCCAGCAAGATGCCATTTCCGGAGCACGCGCCGGCCGCCAACCCGATCGCTGAGTACACGGTGATGTCGTGGCACTGATCGGTCGGCGATGGCTTATCCTTGCCGTGGGTTCCGGCGCTCATCAGGCCGGCCATGGCGCCTGTCCGTGGATCCATAAACACGCGAGGGCTGGAAACGACTGCGGCATTCTGCGGCGAGGCCAAAGGCACCTTGATCACGTCGATGCGAAACAGCGCGGTATTTGGATCCTTGTCCGGTTTCTCGCCAGAGCACCCGGGCAGCTCTTCGCTCTGACGGACAAATGAAGTTCCTGAAACGTAGATGTAGACGTTGTTCTTATCATTCGGATCATCGACCAGCGTATGCGTGTGCGAGCCGCGGCAGGTTTGCACCGCAGCCACCTGCTGTGGATTTTTGACGTCGCTAATATCGAAAATCCTCACGCCGCGGAAACGATCTTTTTGCGCTGCCGGCAACTGATTCTGATTCTGTTGTCCCGCAGCTGGCGGCGGGTTGGGCGGAAACCCCTGGGCGCCGCAATCCAGGCGACCGTTGGGCTGCTCGACCGACATGAACATCAGGTTCTTATAAACAGAAACGTCACCCTGGCCCCCAGGACAAATCATCGAAGTCAGCAGACTCGTCTTTGCGGGAACTGAGATGTCATAGATATTGACGCCGTAGAAATTTCCCAGAAACAGTCGATTGCCCTGGAACGCCATGTCCGAGTTCGCAAAGCCAAGCCCGGCCAACACCAACTTCATCGCAACTGGCGTCTTCGAAGGGTCGGCTACGCCGAGCACCGTACTCAGGGTCTTGTTCACTTTCGGATCATTCGGATCGTTGGAGCCAAGGTCGAACGCGTCAGGTTTTTTGAGCAGCATGACATGCTTCATTCCCACCGCCGCTTCACCTGCGTCGTACATGCCGGAGCTGAGTGTCGCGCGCGGGTCGCTCGTATCCGAGCCGCTCATGCCAGCGGGTAACGGTGGCGCCGGTTGAGGAGCAAACGGATTCGCTGGAGCGGCGGCCGGCGTTGGCGAGGGCGACGGCGTTTGCGCTTGGATTCTCGTTGCCAAACACAAGCAGAACAAAAGGGAAGCTACCAAATGGAAAGCTATGGTATGCGCTCGATTCATACTTTCTCCTCTAGCTATAGCTAGCGTGGTGTCTCTAATACTTCTCAACAAAGAATCTCCTCGCCGCAGAAGGGCGAATGTCTAAAGAAACTCTGCCGAATAGAATTACCTCGCTCCAGAGGAGCGAAACGTGTAATTCACTACACAAATGTCTCGCTCCTCCGGAGCGAAGAGGATCTTTTGGAACCTTCGTTCTATAAACATTAGGTCCCTACGGGACCGAAGACTACTACAGCCACAAAAAAACCAGACTGGTCCGTTACGAAAACTTTAGATACCCCACACTAGAAAGGTTTTTCTCGCAGCATGGTTTGCATGATCCTTATCTCAGCGCGTTGGCCACTGTCGACATCCGTCGCAAAACTGAACAGTTCGGCGTCCTGGCCCGCGCCTGCAGTGTCAAATAGGACTTCCACCATAATCAAGGCGCCGTTGTGGTGCTGAATCATCCCAGTCAAAAACAGTTGATCGAATTCCGCGCCCTTCGCTTTGCGGAGAGCCTCCATCTGCCGGGGCGTAAGCATGCCGGGCATAAGCATCGGGTGCTGAGTCATATCCATGCCGGGCATCTCCGGCATCAGCAGTTCAGTAGGCTCTCCTCTCGCCGCGAGCCATCGTTGCATAAATCTTATTTCTTCTGACTGTGAATGGCTGATGCGTGCGCCGAGCAAGCGCAGTTCCTTGTTCTGAGTGCTCGATTCGATCAGCGCGGTCATCTCGACTGCTTGGGCGTGATGCATGATCATACCCTGCATGAATTGCACATCTGCGGGCGAATGGGGCGGGAGTGTCGCCCTCGTCGATGGCGGCAGGATCCGGGTGGGCTGGCCCGGAGCACCAGGCTGAACCACGACCGGCGTCCCCGGACCAGAGTGTTGTGCGCAGACTGGCAGCGATACCAGGCCGAGGAGACTAAATGCGGCCACCAGCCCGCTTCGCGACACTCCGGCTCCGATTACAGATCGAAGCTTATGCTGGCCCTTAAAATAAAAAGACTTCATAGACGCGAATGGTTAAGCATTAACGGGTTCACATTATCACAAAGCGCCACCAAGGGCACTTGGGGGGCACTTGGGGGCACTTGGATCAGGCCTGCGATTCGAGCATGAATCCCTTCTCGCAATGTGATGGTGCGGCGCTCGACCCAAGGCCTCAAAATAGGGCTTGCCCAGTTATCAAAACAAGCTTGGCTGCGCCTCAGGCTCAGGCTGGATTGGTTGCACCAGGGTCTCATTGTCTACCTTCGGTGAGTTCACTTCGCTGCTTACCGGGTAACCATTCATCGCTGCAGCCGGGAAGGGTAACAACATTCCCTTTAACTCTGAAGCTGGTGTTCGATTGTCCAGCCACTCGTCGTAGTTGTCAGGATCGAGGATGGCGGGCATCCGGTCGTGAATTTCAGCAAGCAGCTCATTTGGACGCGTGGTGATGATGGCACAAGTGCTGCTGGTGCGACCGTTGTTCTGCCATTGGTCCCAGAGGCCGGCGAAGGCGAAGGGCTCTTCGTCCTGCAGCTGAAAGAAATATGGCTGTCTGGATTTGCCGCGTTTCTGCCATTCGTAGAAGCCATCGGCGGGAATCAGGCAACGTCGTCTTTGAAACGATTCGCTGAAGCTCGGCTTTTCGTCGAGTGTTTCGGCGCGCGCGTTGATGATTCCGGTCGCATCCTTGCTCCAGGAGGGAATCAGCCCCCAGTCAAACAAGCCCAGAGAGCGGTTCTCCCCGACCTGTGTGACCGCAAGTATTGGCTGGCTGGGCGCAATATTGAAGCGCGGGTTTATCTCGAACAATTCCGCCGCGGGCACGCCCCAGATTCTCACCCGGCGTGGATGTCGAAGTGTAAATCGTCCGCACATTATGTAGTCAGTGGTTAGTAGTCAGTTCTCAGTTGCTTTTTGTGTGATCGGTTGTTGTACTTTGGACTCTAAGCAAGCAGAAAGTACAAAGCATTAGAACGCAGTAAAGGAGGATTACCCGCGCGTCAAATGCCGGTATTTGATCCGGTGCGGCTGTTCCGCGGCCGCCCCCAGACGGGCTTTGCGATCGGCCTCATATTCAGAATAATTTCCTTCGAACCAGACAACCTTGCTGTCACCCTCGAAAGCGAGTATGTGGGTGGCAATGCGGTCAAGAAACCAGCGATCGTGCGAAATGACGACCGCGCACCCGGCAAAGTTCTCCAGCGCCTCTTCCAACGCCCGGAGGGTGTTCACATCCAGGTCGTTGGTTGGTTCGTCGAGTAACAGCACATTAGCGCCTTCTTTCAACATCTTTGCCAGATGCACCCGATTGCGCTCGCCGCCCGATAACATGCTGACTTTCTTCTGCTGATCTGAGCCGGAGAAATTGAAGCGCCCGACGTAAGCGCGGGAGTTGACCTCACGCGTGCCCAGTTTCAATAGGTCGGTGCCGCCAGAGATTTCTTCCCAAATAGATTTATTCCCATCGAGAGTGCGGCTTTGATCAACGTACGCGAGAGAGACGGTTTCGCCGACACGAATACTCCCGCTATCTGGCTGCTCCTGCCCGGTGATCATGCGAAAGAGAGTTGTCTTGCCGGCGCCGTTTGGGCCGATCACGCCGACGATGCCACCGGGCGGGAGTTGGAACGTCATATCCTCGACCAGCAGGTTATCGCCGTAGGCTTTGTCGACGTGGTCTGCTTCGATGACCACTGCGCCCAGCCGCGGGCCGGAGGGTATATGAATCTCCAGATCCTCGCGTCGCTTCTCGGCATCGTTTTCGAGCAGTGATTGATAAGCGTTGATGCGCGCCTTGCCCTTGGCGTGACGCGCCTTGGGCGACATGCGGATCCATTCCAGCTCGCGCTGCAGCGTCTTTTGTCTTTCACTCTCGGACTTTTCCTCGCGCCGCAGACGTTCCTGCTTCTGTTCCAGCCAGGAAGTGTAATTGCCCTTCCAGGGAATACCTGCCCCGCGATCTAGTTCGAGGATCCACCCGGCGACATTCTCCAGAAAATAACGATCGTGAGTCACGGCGATGATCGTGCCGGCGTAACTTTGCAGGTGGTGCTCCAGCCAGGCAACGGATTCAGCATCGAGATGATTGGTCGGTTCATCAAGCAATAGGATATCGGGCTTTTGCAGCAGCAGCCGACACAAGGCCACGCGGCGACGTTCGCCCCCAGAGAGGACTTTGACAGGTGTTTCCGGCGGCGGGCAGCGCAGTGCGTCCATGGCCATCTCCAGGCGCGCATCGAGATCCCAGGCGTCCTGATGATCCAGTTTCTCCTGCACCTCGCCCTGACGGGCGAGCAGCCTGTCCATGTCCTCCGCGGACATCTCTTCGCCAAACTTGGCGTTTATCTCTTCGAACTCTTTCAGCAGATCGACGGTCTCCTGCACTGCTTCTTCCACGACTTCACGCACGCTGCGTGCGTCGTCGATCAATGGCTCCTGCTCAAGAAATCCGACGGTGTAGCCCGGCGAGATCACAGTCTCGCCGTTGAATTCTTTGTCCACCCCCGCCAGGATGCGCAGCAGGGAGGACTTGCCCGAGCCGTTGAGTCCGATGACCCCAATCTTGGCGCCATAGAAATAGGAAAGGTAGATGTCTTTAAGGACGGCCTTCTTGTCATAGAATTTACTGACGCCGACCATGGAATAGATAACTTTGTTTGGTTCAGTGCTCATGATTGTTCAGCGACAGCTTACACACCGCGGCCCTCGAGCCGCAACCGGGGCCCTTCATGGGACACCGCGCTTCGGTGTTACCGCAGTCCAGATGAAAGTAAAGGATTGGGCGGGAATGGTATCGCTGAGAAAAGCCCGACTAAAGTCGGTACGCTGAGCGCCTGTCCAGGATGAGGTTCGCCGGTCAGAAGTTCACACCAGTTGCGGCCATGATCGCCAGGACCACGGCGATGATTGCCTCGCCAGCAATCAGGCCCGAGGCCAGGGGTATGCGGTAATCTTTTTCTGTTTCCGGTGAAACTTTGGACCAGATGAACTGTCCTACGCCACCAAGGATGAACGTCAGTAAGACTGAGGCTGGAATCAACATGCCGATGCCGATGGCCGAAGGCGACGGGACTTTGTCTTCCCATTTCTCAGCCAGCAGCGTAAGCAAGATGCCGACTGCAATTCCTATCATGAGCCCCACTAAACATCCCGGAGGCAACGCGTTAAAGCCTTTTGTCAACAACTCGGCAAACCCGGCCCACTTCACGCTGATGGGTGCGGACAGACCTTGCGGTCCGATGCCAAACTTATCGCGCAATACTGGATAAACGATGGCGGTCGCGATGGAGCCGACCGGGGCGGCAATCAACTGGGCTATGGTCAGGTTACGCGGATTCGAATGCAACAATTGGCCGGCTTTGAAGTCCTGCATGAGGGCTTCTGAGGTAACAGCAATAGTTCCCGTCAGACCACTAGAAGACATATTCACCGGCACATTGCCCGGTGAGATGAAAGCAAAGATCGCCTGCATCATGTTGGACATGGCACTAATCGGACCCCAGTTTGTCTCGCCCAGCACACGCAATCCTACCAGCATCAGGGGCAGGGAAAGCACGATAGCGATGAAGGAGAGATAGACCGGAATGCCCATACTGAAATACTGGACCAGGCAAATGACCACCGCCATGACGATGGAACCGATGGCGACCCATTGAATGGGGAAATCGTTGTGCTCCATCTGACTGCCGCGCAGGCCACGAAAAGTCTTCACGATCAGGTGCCACTTGAGAGCCAGGGAGGTCAACCCTCCAGCGACCATCAGGCCCGTAGCCGGCCACATGACCCAGCGGAGAGTCAGGGGAAACGTCTGTTCCGGAATCATTCCGTGTGACAGGAGAAACGGCGGCAGGATGAACCAGCTGACGGCGGTGCCGATAGCCATGGCCAGGCAGATGCGAAAACCGACCAGCAGTCCCGACCCGAGCGATAGCAGGCTAAAATTGAAGCCAATATTCATCGGCTGCATGCCGGGGAAGAATATGGTGTCCCTAATCCACTTAAAGTAGGTGGTGATCAGCATCAACGCCCCGGACGAAACACCGCCGAGTCCCAGGGCTTTTACGGGTCCCGCCGAGGCGCCCAGCTCACGTCCCTCGTGGAGTACCTTGATGGTCTCGCCAGCTGCCAGACCGTCAGCGAAGGTCAGGTTTTCTTCGTCGATGTAATGACGGCGCATGGGCACGGCCAGCAGAATGCCGAGCAAACTGGCACTGCAGAGCCAGAAAAAGATTTGCCAGGTGCCGAGGTGAATCGGTGGATTGAGCACCCCTTTGGCATTCAGCAAATCAAACGCCGCCAGCAACACACACATAAAAGCGGTCTGTCCGGCGCTGGTGCCCATTGTCTGCACGATGTTGTTCTCACGCGCGTTTGTGCCCGCGGCGCGGAGAATCAACACCAGGGCAATGAAGCCAAAGAAAGCCGAAACCACGGAGAGGTTTGGTCCAAAACCGAGCTTCAGCACACAGTAGGGATAGGCGCTGCCGATAATCATGGCAACGATGAGTCCCACTATGATCGAGCGGGCGGTCAGCTCGGGACCTTTTTGCGTTGGAGAAGTATTTGTGTCAGTCATGATTCAGGGGATCCATATACTTGGTCGCCTTGTATCATTTTTGACGGGGACTGTCGAGATCGTATTTTACACCCCGGTTGATAAATGGATACGCCCTTCCGCTCAGAGTGACTCAGCCCTGTGGGGAGGGGTGTCAGTTGTCGCAGCTTTAACGGATCTGAATTGTGTTATGAAGTGCAGTTGAGATATCGATGGAGTACAGCTTCGAGCTGGCTGAAGTCGATTGGCTTTGAGAGGTAGTCGTTGAAACCAATCTCCTTTGCTTTGAGGCGATGTTCGACCGTAGCATGCGCCGACAGAGCTATGATTGGTACTGCATCCCCATCCTCAATCTGGCGAATCTTGCGTGCGGCGCCAAAGCCATCGAGCACTGGCATGCTCAAGTCCATGAGTATTAAAGCCGGCTTTTTGTTCCTGCAAATGCTGACTGCCTCTTCACCGTTTTCCGCCTCCAAAACTCCGTACCCGATAGAACGGAGGATGTAACGGAGGACCTCACGGTTATCGTCGGAGTCCTCTACGATCAGAATGAACTTTACGTCGTTTTCGTTAACCACGACCCGCCTGCCACACCTTGCCTACTAAGCGACCTGAGTAAATGACCGGAGGGGGACGTTTCTGCAGAAAGAATAAAGCAGGGGATCGAACAATCACGGGAAAGGCGCCGCAGTTGATCGAGTTTCAGCAGTGAACAGTTGAAGCTTAGGGTGTAAGCTACTGAGAGTCAAGAAACCTTTTCGTGTCCTTAGCGCGCTGTGCCTCCAAGCACAAACCGGAATAACCTGTGGTTTACTGCGGGGCGGTCAAAACTCGATCGCCTGTTTGCAGGAAAGGGGGGGCCACAATAAACAGGACTGCCACGCCGCGAAAAAGGAATTGGTATTCGCCTCTGACCTAAGCGCATGCAGGTAATGTCTCAAATGTGTGTTAACTTAATATTGTAATCAGGTCATTCGATCCAAATGGGCGCCAATGTCGGCTGCCGAAGTGGATCCGGAAAGCGTAGAGAATTATGAACCAGATACCGAAACCTTTTCAGTTTAGTTTTGTCGATGATGAGGCGAACATTGCGCTGGAGTTGACGAACACTACGGACACGACGCTCAAGTCGATCGAAGTACTGACCATCTTTCTCAAGGATGAAGTAACTCTTGGCGGGGGACCTTCGCAAGCGCACATTCGCTTTGAAGGCATAAAGTCGATGTTACCGCGCGCCAAGGCGGTCATTTCGCACCGCACCTGGATTAACGGCAAGCCCGCAGGTCGGGAAAATGACCAGTTGGCCCGTCTCAAAGTAACATCGGGTGTTGCCAGTCCGTACGTTTTGGACATCTCATGGGAGGATGGCGACGGCAGGACTCGTTTTCAACGTATAGCTGTGGGACACTGATGGCTGCTGCCGCCGGATGAGCGACGAGGGAATGCTTAATGACGATTTGTGAGTTTTGTTTACACTACCGCTCGGATGAAGTCTGCGACATTGGTCTGAAGATCCCGAAGACCATGAGTTGTCGTGAGTTTGGGCCCGGCCTGCACAAGTTCTTTGCTAATCCGACCGACTACGTTAGTCCAAACCAAATTGTGCAGATGGCCACGCACTTCGGAATCAAAGGCAGCGAACTAAAAAAGGTCAAGTTGATGGCCTCGCAAGCAGAGAAATCGCGGTTGGCACTTCCTTACGCTGCGACGCTCGGCTAAGCAACGGTCCCTGCTTTGCTGGCGGCTTCACCCGCCCCATCTGACGGTCACTCCATAAGCATTGCCTCGGCGGCTATAGCTGGGCGCAAGATTCGGGAAAAATTTCGAACGCGTAATTGTTTTCTTTTTCTTGCCGCTGTTTGCGCCATCCAGAGAGCAATCGTGATGTTGCTGATAGACGTAGCGACCAATTCCATAGCCCAACGCACTGCCGACCAGGACATCGGATAGAAAGTGCCTGGTACCGGCATAACGCGAGAGGCTGATGGCAGTCGCCATCCCATAGACCCCAAAACGAACGAGTGGACGCTGGCGCCCGTACTCCTGATCCAGGACAGCCGCTAACGTCCAGGCGCTAATTGCATGTCCGGAAGGAAATGATCGCCCACCGTCAAAGAACTCACCGCTGGCATGGTCCACAGTCGGGCGGGGGCGTTGCGAGACCGTCTTCAACGCCATAGCTACTATGGCGCTATTCAACAATGCCTCGGCCGCCAGCAACCCTGTTTCCCGCGCGCGCGGGTCATGCCGCGCCCGGCCCAGAAAATAAAAAGTCGCCGCGACACCCCCCGTCGCGAACCCGTTGCCGGCATAACTGATGTCGCGACTGATTGTCAGTCTTGTACGGTGATCGCCGGCTTCGATTAGCTTTCCGGAAGTACGGCGATCAGTGGCGAGCAGTACAACGGTGGCCGCGCTCAAAGGCGCCAGCCATTTCCCGTCATTTCGTCGCAGATTGAAAGGAGACGTCCAGATTGCACGCTGATCGTGAAGGATATTGGCGACAAACCTTTTTTCCAGCGACGGAGTGGGTGTGACTGGCGGTTCCTGTGTGGTCGTCCGCACTTGTGCGTGGACCGTACCTGCAAGCACGAGTAGTGTGCAGGCAATGGCAGACAAGCGAGCACAAAGAATAGGCATTGGCTCCCCCCTGTTTGTTTTCTATCTCTTAAAAAAATCGGGGAAACCAAAATTACTCTTGTCAATCAATTAGAGCAAGACCCGGGAATCAACCGATGTTGAAATACCCGGGCTCCCCTCGTCAGCGGTGAGAGAGAAGAAGGGGTCTTTTTGACGGTGCGAAGCCCCGTCGCCTGCGCCGGGCGCGCTGCTTTTGTTACCAGGTTCCGGTTCGACATTGGATAGTTGGGGCGATACTATTTCTGCCATTCATGCCAGCCACAATTGAACGGAGAAATGTTTTGCGACCATGACATACCATTCATCACTTTCACCGCGAGCCGATACAAGGATTGGCAAACGTCTCGTAAACACCGTGCTGTTGATTGTTGCTGCGTTGGCGGTAACCCCGCAGACGATGGCTCAAGTCGATCCGGGCATGTTGCAGTCCCTCCACTGGCGCAGTATTGGTCCATATCGTGGTGGCCGTACACGGGCGGTTGCCGGCGTTCCTTCGCAGCCAAATGTCTTCTACATCGCGCAGGTCAACGGCGGTGTCTGGAAGACAACTGACTATGGTCGCACGTGGATACCAATTTTTGACGACCAGCCGACCGGCTCGGTGGGTAGCATCGCGGTGGCTGTCTCCGATCCAAACATTATTTACGTCGGCAGCGGCGAAGGTCTGCAGCGACCCGACCTTTCCGTAGGTGATGGTATTTACAAATCCACCGATGCGGGAAGAACCTGGACCCATCTCGGGCTGCGCGATGGGCAGCAAATTCCGCAGATCGCCGTCGATCCGCGCAACCCCAATCATTTGCTGGTGGCCGTGGCTGGTCATCCCTATGGACCGAATGAGGAGCGTGGTGTCTTTCGCTCGACCGATGGCGGCCGGACATTTACCAAAGTCCTGTACAAGGACGAAAACACCGGCGCCGCAGACGTTCAGATCGATCCGTCGCATCCTGAAGTGGCTTATGCCGCACTTTGGGAAGCCCGTCAGGGACCCTGGGAGAACGCGGCCTGGAACGGCCCCGGAGGCGGCATCTACAAATCAGTAGATGGCGGCGAAAGCTGGCGGCAATTGAAGCAGGGATTGCCCGAAGGAATAATTCAAGCGAGCCTGGCAATTTCCGCCAGCTTACCGAAACAGCTCTTTGCTTCCGTGGCCTCGGCCGGCGCGGTCAATCTTTACCGATCTGCCGATGGAGGTGACAGTTGGACCATCGCTACGACCGATACGCGTCCGGCTGGCCGCATTGGCGGCGGAGATCTCTCAGTGCCGCGCATCGATCCCCAGAACCCGAATGTGATTTACGTTGCCAGCACCGTCTGCTGGAAATCAACTGACGGCGGCAGGACCTGGACTGCATTTCGCGGGGCGCCGGGCGGTGATGACACGCAAAACATCTGGATCAATCCCAATAACAGCGACGTCATCCTGCTCGCCTATGATCAGGGCGCCATCATTACGGTCAATGGAGGCAAGTCCTGGAGTAGTTGGTATAACCAACCGACGGCGCAGCTTTATCACGTCAACGCTGACAATGCATTTCCTTATCGTTTGTGCAGCGGTCAACAGGAAAGCGGTTCAGTCTGCATATCGAGTCGAGGCAACGACGGTCAGATCACGTTTCGAGAATGGCATCCTGTCGCGGCAGAGGAATACGGCTACGTGGCGCCGGATCCACTCGACCCTGACATTGTTTATGGAGGGAAACTTACCCGGTACGACAGGCGCACGGCCCAGGCGCAGAATATCTTGCCCAAGCCGTTTCGCGCTGCGGATTTCCGCCTCGTCCGCACACAGCCGGTTGTCTTTTCGCCGGTTGATCCACACCTTTTGTTCTTTGCGGCCAACACGCTTTGGAAGACCAGGGATGGCGGACGGAACTGGCAACAAATTAGTCCCGACCTGACTCGCAAGTCATTTGCGGTTCCGGAAACCGTGGGCAAGTATCGCTCTCAGCCTACGGCACAGGCGACCCAGCGCGGTGTGATCTATACTGTGGCCCCTTCTCCTTTGGACGGCAAACGAATCTGGGTGGGCACTGATGATGGACTGATCCATCTGACAACCGATGGCGGCACTCGCTGGATCGATATCACACCTGGACAGATCAAGCCGTGGGAGAAAATCTCGATCATCGATGCCAGCCATTTCGCTGCCGGCACGGCTTACGCAGCCGTCAATACTTTGAGGTTGGATGATCTACGGCCGCACATCTATCGCACTCGCGATTCGGGGACTACCTGGACGGAAATAGTTAACGGGATACCAGCCAACGAGAATGTGAACGTTGTGCGTGAAGATACTGTGCGCAAGGGCCTGCTCTTTGCCGGCACGGAACGCGCAGTCTACGTCTCGTTCGATGACGGCGATCACTGGCAGTCTTTGCGTCTGGACATGGCGCCGAGTTCAGTTCGTGATCTAATTATTAAAAACGATGATCTTTGTGCCGCGACGCATGGGCGAGGTTTTTGGATACTCGACAACATAACGCAGCTGCGGCAACTGGACGCCGGCCCTGCCAACACCACTCTCTTTCGACCTCAGACCGCCTGGAGGGTTCGTTGGAACATGAATACCGATACACCGCTGCCGCCCGATGAGCCGGCAGGCGAGAATCCACCCGACGGCGCGGTGATTGATTTTTATCTCGGTCCCGGAACGGCGGGCCCCGTGACGCTCGAGATTCGCGATGAAGCAGGACAACTGGCACGACGTTATTCCAGCACCGATCCAGTGCCGCCCATTGACCCTCTGTTGCCAATTCCCGCCTACTGGGTGCGACCCGAGAAAGGGTTGCCAGGCGTTCCGGGAATGCACCGGTTCCTTTGGGACCTGCATTATGCGCCGGTTCCGGGGCTTAAGCCGACTTATCCAATCGCCGCCGTCTATCGCAATACCGCGCCGGACGCGACCTCGCCGTGGGCATTGCCTGGGAAATATACGATCTCGTTGAGTGTTAACGGCAAGACCTACACCCAGCCGCTTACCTTGCAGATGGATCCGCGCGTTAAGACCTCCGCACGTGATCTGGGAGAGCAATTCCGATTGTCGAAACAGCTCTATAATCGTTGGCTTGCCCTTAACGCCGCGACCGAACAGATCAAGGTAATCAGGTCCCAGTTCACGGAGGTTCGCGCCCGCACGAGGGCCGGAGAGTTGCAATCCCACCTCGATGCCGTAAATCAGAAGCTGAATGCATTGGCGGGTTCCGAAGGGACACGCCCTGATTCCAGCGCAGGCGCATCACTGCAAACTGCGACGGGAAAATTACGTACTCTGTTCGGGTTCATCGAGGAGGTCGACCTTGCGCCGACTCCTCAGGTAGCAGTTGCTGTCGCGGAACTCGGCAGCGAAGTCGAACTGCTGCTCACTCGCTGGCAAGCAATCAAAACGCAGGACCTTGGAACGTTGAACCGGGAGTTGCAGGCCGCAGGCCTGGCGCCCATCGAACTGCAGGAACCGAAGTAGGTGGCGGCCGGGACAAGCGACAGTAGCCCTTCTTCACTGCAGCAAAATTAGTTTCTGTTGCGGAAGAGCTCATCCAGCTCGTTGAATGGCGCCGCATCAGCAAAGGAGTTGAACGAACCGGTCCCTTTGATCTCTCTTGCCGCACGGATGAACGCACCCCAGGCGACACGCGCCAGAGCCGAGCCCACCGAGACGCGCCGAACCCCAAGATCCGCGAGTCGCGAAACTGTCAGTGCCGGATCCGGGCTACTGACCAGCACGTTGACTGGTTTGGGGGCTACCGCATTGACGATCGCCGCAATCTCGTCCGGGTCTGAAACCCCAGGCGCATAGAGACAATCCGCTCCGGCCTCAGCATAGGAGACGAGTCGCTCCAAAGCCACTCGCAGAGGTTCATGAACTCCCACGAGCCAGGCTTCGCAGCGAGCGGTAAGAATCACTGAGTAGTCCGAGGCATCAATGGCCTCCCGCGCGGCACGAATTCTCGCAACTGCCAGTCCTTTTTCATAGAGAGGCTCGGTTGAGCCACCGTTTGCGTCCTCGATTGAGAGGCCCGCAACTCCCGTAGCGACACAGAGACGCACATTCTCAGCGACGCCTTCCGGTTCATCCGCATAGCCTGTTTGAAAATCGGCGTTGACGGACAGGTCAGTCGCCTGGACCAGCTCGCGAATGTGGCTCAGCATGGCATCGCGCGAAACGGCCGTAACCGTATCGGGCAATGCGCGGGAAAACGCGAAGCCCGCCGACGTTGTAGCGAGAGCGGCAAAACCCAGATGTTGCAAATAACGGGCAGTACCTGCGTCCCAGGGATTTGGCAGTACGAAGCATCCCGACTCGTGCAGCAAGCGAAACTTTGCGATGGCTGATGATTGCATGGAAGTTCGATCATTCATGGTGCGATCCTAACCCGGGCAGTCTCTCCCTGCTAGTCCGGACTTTGAGTAAAGCTGCTCCGGGTTCAGGCAAAAGTGGCAACGGGCGAAGAAAAAGCCCCCGACGGCGGGGGCTTTGCACAGGAGGCCCGGCTTAAATCATTTTTCATATTCAAAGCGAGCTACATCCGATTCCCCAAGGATGACGGTATCACCTGGATTCAATACCGCTTCCGTAATGCGTTGGGACTTCGGATCATTGAGGAAAGTACCGTTGCGCGATCCTTCATCGGTGACTACCACACGGCCGTCTTTGACGCCGATTGAGACATGGCGTTTTGAAATGCGCGGATCGGCGACAACGATTTGCGATAGAGTGGCGTCGCGTCCCACGCAGGATCCCTCGGGCTTTATTTCAAACCTTTGTCCCGTCAAGAGTCCTGAAATAAATTTTATCGAGCCAAAATTGACCGGCGCAGTATCACCGGGGCGATTTATGGCAACCGTTTGCGATAGATCGACGGTCCGATCGAGATTTGGATTTGGCGCCTGGGCCGGCCGAAAAGGTGGCGGCGAAGCTGGAGGTGCGGCACTGGGCGCAGGTGAATAAGGAGCGGGGCTCGGCCTGGCCGGTTCCGATTTCATCATTGGCGAACCCATACCTGCAGGGGCAGATTTCTTGCCGCGCCGGCGCATCAGCAGGAAAACCACTACTGCGACGATGATGGCGGCGATAATCAGGAAGACGACCAGCAAAACGCCGCCGACCAGCCCGCAGCCTGCGGAGAAGCCCGAAGTATCTTTGCCCTCGGCGATTGCCTGCTGACTGCTTTGCAGTAAACGCTCAACCTCCGAATGCTGCGGAAAGAGTCGCTTAACCTCTTCAAACTTGGGTATCGCATTTTTGTATTGCCCACTCCAATAGAGATCCAGCCCCTCTCGATAGTCCTTGTCGATGACGCCCAATTCATTAGTGGCACCCGCGGTCTTCACGTATTCCATCACCGTATTGGCCGCCACCACGAACGAAAACCCAGTGACCTCCTGGCCGTTGACCGTGTCCCCGCGAAATGTCAGCAAGCCGACCACTTCAAACTGGTCGTTCAAGCAGGGCCCGCCGGAGTTTCCGTGCGTGGCCGGCGCGCTTACCTGGAGAATCGGGGCGCCACTGGTTGAGGCCTTTCTGGCGGAAAGTTTACCGTCTGTAATAGACGCCTCAAGCTGTGATTTTTGGTCGAGCGTGCCGGTGTTGAAGGTATCGGCGGCGCCTGGATAACCGATCACGGTAACGTGGTCCTGCAGCTTTAGTTTGTCTGAGTCGCCGAGGATCAGGACAGGCGCATTTTTCACTTCGATCTTTACCACGGCAACGTCTTTGCCTTGATCGTTACTTTCACCGGTAGGCGCTCCGTAAGCCTTGATCTCAAACGGGAAGACGCTGCCGTCCGGGATAATGACATGATGAAAGAGCTTGTAACCGGTCAGCGAACTCCGCGAATAAATGTAATTGATCGTATTGCGATCGAAGGAGCGCGGGTCTTTCTGGTAATACCGCGCTACCTGGTTTATTAATTGCCCAAAAAGCACCTCCTTTGCCTTGTCTTCCCCATCATGCGTCGTGCTGACCACGTGTGCATTGGTGGCGATGTAGCCGTTTGAACTGATGAAAAAACCAGACCCCAGGCCGACATATGACACATTGAAGGTTAGTGTCTCGTTCTTCGGAGACAGGAAAGTATATTGTCCGGCAATACCGTCGATGATGCGCACGACCGCGGGCTTGCTGTACATCGCCAACCGTTCGCCCTCTGAGACCTCAGCTTTGGCGACAAAACTCCGGTTGAGGGGGAACAACAACAAAACCCCAACTGACAACGTTAGGATGATTATGGCGAGAAGGGTTCTACGCATGACAAAGGCTCCTTGGATAGTTCTGAGATGAGTTGTAGAGTTTCGCTTGTTTCAAGTCTTAAGCAGCGAACAGGATTTATCGGCTAAAATGTCAGCCCTGCGAAAAAGCGACAACGGAAGGACTACCAACCAATTCTTCGTCTTTTGCTTCTAGTCGAAAATGGAGGGAAAGTCAACAGAATTTGACCGGCGGTGATTCAGTCGATCCAGCCGATGGCTCGTCCGGAATCACTTTGTATGCTTTTGGGGGCCTTCTGCAGCAGGCCTCCTCTGCAACGATCTTAAGAGTCGCCCGTACGACCGCGCAGTTGCGACATGGTCGTTCTTTAGTTCTCTCATTACCATTAATCATGACTCATTTCCTCTGGAGGACAGATGGATGGCAACAGAACCCGAAGCGGTTAAAGTCAATCTCAAGGAACTCGGAAGTGTATCCGCTCTGCTCTACGGCGCAGCAAAGAAGAACAGAATGGGAACTACACTGATCCTGGGACATGGCGCAGGCGCCGATCAGCTCAGTGGCTTCATGCGTTTGTTTGCAGCTGGGCTGGCGGCGCGGGGGCTCGATACGCTCACGTTCAACTTTCTGTACAAAGAACAGGGTCGCAGCATCCCGGATCATAAATCCAAGCTCGAAGCATGCTATCTGGCAGTCATTGAGACGGCGCGGCTCTACCGAAAACTAAGAGCCAACCGGCTGGTAATTGGCGGGAAGTCTATGGGAGGACGAATTGCATCCCAAGTCGCGGCAGTTGCGGCAGGAGAGTTGGCAGGTTTGGTTTTCTTTGGGTATCCACTGCACCCACCAGGCAAGCCGGAAAAACTGCGTACGGCCCACTTGCAAGACATTCATGCCCCCATGCTCTTTATTCAGGGCTCACGCGATGCCTTCGGCAGCGCGGCTGAAATCCGGGAAGTCGTCACTAGTCTGAGGCTCCCGGCGACTATCTACGAGGTGGCCGGCGGTGATCATTCTTTCAAGGTGCCAAAGAGTGGCCCGCTTTCACAGGAGCAGGTTTACGAAGCCGCCATGGACAAGGTCGTGGAATGGTTGGGCCAGCGCGAGTAAGGATGTTCTTCCGGGCCGTACGCTAAGTGAACGTTGCCATGAGCGGACGTATCGATTCCAACGCCGCATTCCTCAGCGAACTCCGAAAATGGGGTCGGCGATTTGAGACTGGCTGGCACGTTGATTGCTTATTCTTAGGGTTAAAGGCTCTTGGAGGAACTGAATTTGAGAACACCACTAATGATTGCAACGGGACTCTTGAGCGCCACCGCATTTCTTGCTGGCTGTACTGCGAGCCGGGAGACTGGGAACGTAAACGCCAACACTGAGACGGTCCCGCAAACCACCACCCGGCCCGGCCCGGACAATTCGGAAATTACGACCACCATCGACGCCAACGGCGTGAAGACGGAGACTCGCGTTTTTCGGGATAACCCCCGGGTGGCCAAAGTCGTGGTCACAACCCGCAACGGCACGCGGACAACTCGTGTTTACGCGCGCAACGGAGAGCAGAAAGACGGCAACGCTGTAGAGAACGCTCTGAATGACACAGGCGATGCCATCGCCAGTGCCGCTGGTTTCATCGCGGACAAGACCGTTGAAGGAACGAAAAAAGGGGTCGAGATAGGAAAGAGTGTGGCTGAGAAGACTGGGGAAACGGCGGAGAAGGTTGGCGATAAGACAGCAGATACCGCCAGGACTGTTGCCAGCAAAACTGCCACCGGAGCGAAAAAAGCAGGCAAGGCGATTAAGCGCGCAGTGACTCCCTGACAGTTTGGGGTACCTGCTGGTCAAACTAAGGCAGCCAGCGTTCTGGCTGCCTTGATTGCTCTAAGTCGGGAGCGACCTGTCAGGCACATCAGGAAATTACTTTCTTAACGGCCTTCTTGGTTCCCTTGCCAAAGTGTTTGCCCGCCTTCCCCATATGTTTGCCAAAATGCTTGCCGCCTCTCACTATGCGGCCATGCTTAACATTTCTACCCATGCTCTTGCCGGCTTCTTTGGTTTCACTGCCGCTTTTCCTCATCTGATCGCCAGCAGTGGTGTTGCTGTTTGAGTTCTGTGCCAGCGCCGCCGCTGACATAAACGCAAACGAAAGCGTTAGCACCGCTACCAGCGATAACTTTAGACCTAATCGTTTCATCGTGACTCCTTAGTTGTTTTTATGATTCACCATTTTTAGAGGGGGAAAAGTTTGGTCGCTGACATTGAAACACCGTCAGGCCAATTATCCAAATCGTCAGGGAATCTGGTCGATCCTATTGCCCTGCTGCCGGTCAGGCTGAGGCGATGCTATACTCTCTGGGCGGCGGCGCTGAGATACGTTCTCTGTCAGGGAGTTTTAGTTATGGATACATCTCGGTTCACAATTGTTTGCCCCTGTTGCGAAGCTACTCTGACAATTGACGCCGACACCGGCGCACTGATTGAGCACGAAGAAAAGGCCAGGCCGTTGGCATCATTCGATGACATGGTCAAGGGACTGGACAAGCAAAAGCAGGTGCGAGAGCAAATTTTTGCCCAGGAACTGAGTTCGATGAAAGATCGAGACCGCATACTCGAAGAAAAATTTCAGGCTGCGAAGAAGCGCGCCGAAAAGGACACCAGGGTTTACCGAAATCCTCTGGACCTGGATTGAGCTGCCCAGACAGCACAGTGTTTATCGCTCACCCTCACGCTGAGAGATGGTTGGCTCCGCGGGGAGCGCAAGACGGTCACAAAACCCGTATACCATGCGCCTAATCTTAATTTTGTCGGTCGTCCTGTTCCTGAACGCGGCGCAACCGGCCCCAGCCCAGGTAAAGATGCCGCAGCTTAACTTTCACGAGCGCACGCTCGCCAACGGGCTGGCAGTCGTGAGCGCGCAGGATCAAACCAACCCCACGGTTGCCATTCAGGTTTGGTATCACGTCGGATCAAAAGACGATCCTCAGGGACGCAGCGGCTTTGCACACCTCTTTGAACACATGATGTTCAAGAGCACGCGGAACATGAAAGCGGAGATGATGGACCGTCTCACGGAAGACATAGGCGGCTTTGATAATGCCTTCACCAACGACGACACGACTGTGTATTACGAGGTGGTGCCCTGCAATTATCTCGAGACTTTATTGTGGGCTGAAGCTGATCGCCTTTCCGGTTTGAACGTTGATGAGCCCAACTTCAACTCCGAGCGGGATGTGGTAAAAGAAGAGTTTCGACAAAGCGTGCTGGCTCCTCCCTTTGGTCGTTTCGAACACTTGCTGCAGCAAAAGTCCTTTCTGGTTCATCCTTACAAAAGACCCACCATCGGTAGTATTGAAGATCTCGACGCTGCTTTACTCGCTGATGTGCAGGCTTTCCACCGGGCATTCTACCGGCCCGACAATGCCACTTTGGTGGTCGTCGGCGATTTTGATCAGCAGCAGTTGGACGGCTGGGTGGACAAGTATCTGGCTCCCATTCCTAAGCCGAAAGCGCCCCTCCCGCGCGTAAGTGTTCGGGAGCCCGAGCGCAAGGGCGAAGCGCGTTTTATCGATTACGGCCCCAATGTCCCTTTGCCCGCCGTGGGGATTACCTATCTGACTCCAGCAGCAACGAGTCCCGATGCTGAGGCGTTGCGCGTGGCCCAGGTTGTTCTGTCGGTGGGGGAGTCTTCAAGGCTCTATCACTCGCTGGTGTACGAGCAACAGATTGCCCAAAGCGCTGAAGCGAGCGCCAACCTGCTCGAAGATGCGAGCTTTTTTCTGGTAAGTGGAATCGCGGCCAGTGGTAAGAAGCCGGAAGACGTCGAGGCCGCTCTGCTGGCTGAAGTAAAAAAGATGCAGGACAGACCGGTGTCAGCGGCAGAGTTGGACAAGGCCATTAACCAGATTGTCACCAGCCAACTGCTTGAGCGAGAGACGAACAGTGGTAAAGCGCTGGCGTTGGGCGCGGCCCGGGTGTTATTGGGCGATCCGAATCGAGTCAACACCGATCTGGCCCGACTACAGGCAGTGACGGCGTCTGACGTACAGCGCGTGATGCAGAAGTATTTTACTAAAGATAATCGCGTGGTCCTGTACTACCTCAACCAGTCCAGCAAACCGGAATTGAAGCAATGATTATGATGCGTGCCGGCTCAGGACTGCGGATCATACTACTGTTGGGTGCTTTGGGCTTTTGCTTCAGCACGACAGTCTCGGCCCAGCTTCCCCAGGCCACGCCTCCTCCTCCCGGACCACCCCGCTCGATACAAATTCCAGCGGTCGCAGAAAAGACTCTGGCTAATGGTTTGCGCGTTATTGTTATTCAGCGGACCAACACGCCCTTGGTTTCAGCCGAGGTAATTATCAGGAACGGCGCCGAGGTGGATCCGCCGCACCTTGCCGGTCTCGCTCATCTGACCGCGAGTCTTTTGACTCTCGGGACGCGCACGCGGACAGCGACTCAGATTGCCGAGGAGATCGAGGCGCTCGGCGGCACGCAGGCGTCAGGAGCTTTGTGGGATGCTTCGACTGCGTCCGTTGGTGTCATGTCCTCGAAGATCACACCGGCAGTCGAAATCCTCGCCGACGTCGTGCAACATCCCACCTTTAGCAAAGAAGAACTCGAGCGGTTGCGACAGCAATACATCGATTATGTCAATGTGCAGCTGGGCGAGCCGGGTTCGATAGCTAGTTTCGCCGCTTATCGAGTCCTGTTCGGCGATGCTCCCTATGGACACGCGGTTGGGGGGATGCCGGATTCACTGAAGCACATCAGGCGTTCAGATGTGATCAGACTTCATGGCGAGTTGTATCGTCCCAATAATGCGATTCTAATATTTGGAGGCGACATTGAACCAGGTGATGCCTTCAGGCTCGCCGAGAAGTACTTCGGAGACTGGCGACCGGCGGCAGTGTCGACACGCAGTGCTGCAAGGTTTCCGCAGCCGCCCACACACAGGCGGAGGGTATTAGTCATTGATAAGCCGGACGCTGCTCAAGCGGCAGTAGTGCTGGTTCATTCGGGCATTAAACGCCGTGACCCGGATTACTTTCGGGCGCTCGTGGCCAATTCAGTTCTCGATGGGTACTCAGGCCGCCTGAATCAGGAGATTCGCATCAAACGAGGTCTTAGTTACGGCGCCGGGAGCGGGCTCGAGGCGCTGCGTAGCGGCGGGTCATTCCTGGCTTCGGCGCAAACCAGGAATGATGCCGGGGCGCAGGTGGCGGATCTCTTATTGCGGGAAGTGGATCGGCTGGCAAAGGAATCGGTCGCGCAAGATGAATTGATACCGCGTAAAGCGGTATTGGTGGGAAACTTTGCACGTGAATTGGAGCAGATTAACGGTCTCGTTAGTGACGTGGGGTTTTATGCACTGCTCGGAATTCCGCTCGATGAGACAAACCGCTTCGTGAACAACGTGCAAAGGATTAGCGCTGATGACATCCGGACATTTGTCGCCAGCCGCCTGCGTGCCAGCGAAGCAAGTATTGTCCTCGTCGGGAATGCCAAGGAGTTCCTGCCGCAATTGCGCAAGCAATTCAAGGGGGTTGAGGTTATTCCCATCGCGGACCTTGATCTGAACAGCGCGAGCCTCCGTAAGCAGAGGACTCGCGCGAATAGAATCAGGAAAAAATGAGCGACGTACGGGTAAATGTGGAAAACCAGTCTCGCCTCGAAGGTTTAACATGAAACGGGCGCGAATACGCGATCGAGAACTTTAGGATTTCTTATGAATGTAAAACGGTATTTCCTAATCGCATTGATCCTTTGCTCCGCCTCCTTGGCGGTGCCGGCATACTCGTCGAGGCAGGACGACTCTGCTGCGCAAAACGATTCCTCTGACTACGCCAAACAGCTGGGCAGCCCTGATCCAGCGACGCGCCAATCGGCCGCCGAGGCGCTGGCCCGGCTAGTTGCCCTCGAGCAAAAGAAATTGCTGGAGGGTTACGTGCTGCAGGAGAAAGACAAGCGGGTGCGCCTGGCGCTCAACTGGGCTTTATATCGTATGGGCAAGTCCCAATTATTGGTGCAGCTGGTTCGCGAATTGGAATTTTCGCGGCATGAACAGGCTTTTGGTTACCTGACACAGCTTGAGAGTCCCGCGCTGCTTTATCCATTCCTAAAGCAGGAAAATCTGGAGCCGAAGATAATGCCTCGATTGCTTGACGTGCTGGGCTGGATTGGCGATGCCGAAAGCATCGAGCAGATCAAGCCGTTCACGGAATCATTCGATCCCAAAGTCTCTGCAGCCGCGCTGACGTCGACCAGCATGATTCAGCATCGGATGGCTGAGAGCGGGCCGCCTCAGTCAACCCGTCCCCGGACCACCCGCAAGGCTGAACAGCCTTAGCGCAAATGGCCTGACCAAAACAGTCTTCGGCCTGGGCAACCGCTACCGGTTCGACCTTAACCACGCCTTCTCCACGAATTGCTGCGACAACCTCAGTTTGTCGGAGATTTTCCCAGCGGTTATACTCCGTCACTCAATGCATCGCAGCCTGCGCACATTCATCGACGTCCTCACACGCGAAAAGGAAATTGTCACAGTTGAAGCCGAGGTAGATCCTTTCCTTGAAGTCGCCGAAGTGCACCGGCGAGTTATCGAAAGCGGCGGGCCGGCGCTGCTGTTTATGAAAGTGAAGGGAAGCCGCTTTCCTGTCGTTACCAACCTTTTTGGAACCAAAAAGAGAATTGAGCTCGCCTTCGGCCCAAAGCCCCAACAGGTGGTTCGCGACCTGGTCCAAGTAGCCGAGGCCTTACTGCCTCCGCGACCTGCGGTGCTTTGGCAACACCGTTCTCTCGCGCTTGAATTTCTCAGACTGGGAACACGCAGTTCCTCGCGAGCGCCCGTCACGGAGGTTGTCGATCGCCCGGCGCGACTCGACGAGTTACCAGTCTTAACCACCTGGCAGGAAGATGGTGGTCCATTCATGACCCTGCCGCTGGTCTACACGGAAAACCCGGTTACAAGAAAGCACAATCTAGGCATTTACCGCATGCAGGTGTATGACGCTCACTCAACCGGAATCCATTGGCAGATTCAGAAGGGCGGCGGATTTCATTACACGGAGGCAGAGCGACTGGGACGACCGCTGCCGGTAACTGTGCTGCTGGGTGGTCCCCCCGCGCTAATCCTGGCGGCGATTGCGCCCCTGCCAGAGGATGTTCCTGAACTGGTATTGGCTTCGCTGCTGGCCGGCGAAAAGATCAGGATGACCAGGACACCGGTCGGGGGCGCACATCGATTGGCTGCCGAAGCAGAATTCGCGCTCGTGGGCCAGGTAAATCCGGGAGAGCGACGAGCAGAAGGGCCGTTTGGCGATCATTATGGGTATTACTCGCTGACTCACGACTATCCGGTCTTTCACGTCGACGCTGTCTTTCACCGTCGTGATGCCATCTTTCCGGCCACCGTGGTCGGCAAGCCGAGACAGGAAGACTTCTTCATTGGCGATTACCTGCAGGAATTATTAGCGCCGCTTTTTCCCCTCGTCATGCCGAGCGTCCGCGATTTGTGGACCTATGGCGAAACTGGCTTTCACTCCTTGTGTGCTGCTGTGGTTCAGGAACGTTACGGTCGCGAAGCCCTGGTTTCTGCTTTCCGAATTCTGGGCGAGGGTCAACTCTCATTAACGAAGTTTCTCTTGCTGACCGACACTCCTCAGGATCTGCGAAACTTTCCTGCGCTCCTCGAACACGTGCTGGCCCGCTTTGTTCCTGAGACAGATCTTTTCGTCCTGGCCAATGTTTCCATGGACACGCTGGATTACACCAGCGGGCGGGTCAATGAAGGCAGCAAAGCAATCATGTTGGGGCTGGGAGCACCCAGGCGTGAGCTGCCGCATCAATTCAGAGGAGAATTGCCACACGGGGTGACCCGCGTAGAAGTGTTTTGCCCCGGTTGTCTGGTAGTTCAGGGAAGACCTTATGCAGACGATCCTGAGCAGGCGGAGCGGTTGGCAAGGGAAGCAGCTTTTGCTGACTGGCCGCTGCTCGTATTACATGACGATGCCGCCGTTGCCCACTCAGCCATCGATTTCCTTTGGGCGACCTGGACGCGTTTTGAGCCCGCCGCGGACATTCACCCGGCGTCTGCAAGAGTAGTTCGTCACCATCTTGCATACAGCGGTCCTATCTTGATTGACGCGCGAACCAAACCGGGCTTTCCGGATGAATTATTGGTGCGCAAAGATATTGGGGAACTGGTAAACAAGCGCTGGCGTGAATATTTCCCGCACGGCCTCTAGCCGATTTGCGGGGCGCTGTCCGACAAACTTGAGTGCCCGATATCTGAAACTCAACTATGACCATTCCTCTCATAATCGGCATAGTGCTGCTGCTGGGACTGCTGCTGCTCATGATTCGCGAAGTGCGGCGGGTGCCACCGCCAGTCGAAAACGCCTGGCAAAAGCGAGCACGCATAGCTTTAACGTCGATTCTCCTGCTCGGCGGTGTGCTTGCCTTCTGGGCCTTTCTGATCGAGCCCAATCGCCTTATTGTGCGGCAGGAGACGATTCGCATCACGAACTGGCCACAAGAGCTCAAAGGTCTCCGGATAGCGGTCATTTCCGACATTCATACTGGCGGCCCGTTCATCGACGAGCAGAAGCTGCGTTTGATCGTTGCACGGACAAATCAACTTCAACCTGATCTAATCGTGCTGCTCGGTGACTATATGTCGCCGAATAGTTGGCACAGCCATCGCGTCGAGCCGGAAGTGACTGCGGGATCTCTGAAGGACCTGCGCGCGCCTCTCGGAGTCTATTCGGTTCTGGGCAACCATGATTGGTGGTATGACGGAAATAAAGTCCGTCGGGCTTTCGAAGCAGATGGCATCCGGGTGCTGGATGACGAAGTGTTCGAGATGAAACTGCCCGGCGGCGCGTCGTGCTGGCTTGCCGGTCTTGCCGATTTATGGACGCGACCGCAACACATACAGGAGACGATCGACAGGATTCCCAGGGGCGCGACGGTGATTGCCCTGACACACAATCCTGATATCTTTCCGCGACTCTCGGAACGAGTGCCTCTATTATTGGCCGGGCATACACATGGGGGTCAGGTAAACTTTCCCGTTATCGGAAGACCAATCGAACCGTCAGACTTTGGCCAGCGTTATGCTGCGGGTCATGTCTTTGAGAATAACCATCACCTATTTGTAACGACCGGAATCGGCACCAGCATTCTACCGGTGCGCTTTCGCGTCGTCCCCGAGATTGTTTTGCTCACCATTCAGGCTCAGTAGGTCAATCTTAATTTCCGGGCCTGCTGGGACTGGCCTTCAGACATCTGTCGAGTTTCCAACTTTTTATGATTTGACTGACATTGGCAGGCGAATCGTAAAGACAGCTCCTCCAGCTTTCGCATTTCCCGCTGCCAGTGTTCCGCCGTGGTCGGTGACTACGCGGTAGGCGAGGGCGAGGCCAATGCCGTGACCTTTGGCTTTGGACGTGAAGAATGGGAAAAAGATTCGCGGCAGATCTGCAGGTGGAATCCCGGTCCCGGTGTCTTTAATTTCAAGCACGACGGAGGGTTTATCGCCCGCGTTTCTTTCAGTCGAGCAGGCGACAACTACCTGCCGTTCGGTTGCGTCTTCGGGGATTGCCTCAGCGGCATTGCGCAACAGGTTCAGCAGCGCCTGTCGCAGCATGCGCTCGTCGGCATCGATGACAATTTGCTCGGCCTGGTTGGCCGCCGGTCTCACACTCAACGTCACTCGCTGCCGCTCGTAAAGAGGTTTCAATTCCAAAGCGCAATCCTCGAGCAGCTCCGCCAGCGAAACTGCTTCGAGTTGCAGGGGCTGAGGCCGCGCGAAATTCAGAAATGACGTGACCATCTCTGACAGGTTCCGGACTTCGTTGAGTAATGAATCGGTTGCCGAACGGCCGGCTGCATTTAGTTCCAGGTTCTGCAGCAGCTGTACATAACCGTGCAGGGTGGCGATGGCATTTTTGAATTCATGTGCCAACCCGGCGGACATCTCGCCCAGACTTTCAAGGTTGCGCTTCAAGGCGACCTGCTCACGCAGCTGCGTCACCTCTGTGATGTCCGTCAGCAGGCAGAGCGCTCCGCGCTCGGACGAAAGATCGATTGGGGCCACGGTTGCCCCCATTCGTCTGGTTGTTCCGCTGGCGGACAATGTCTGAATCTCTTCGCGGCGAAACAGCGCCCCCGTTTGCAGGCAGCTTTCAACCAGTTCTGCCAACTGCGGCATACTTCCCAGGAGTTCCCTGACTGGCTGGCCTGTCTCTTCGCCGCTCAATTCCAGCAAAGCGTGGCCGGGTCCATTGATTAACAGCGAACGACCTTT
>Ga0209798_10000174_pt1 | contig 36678 bp, 26 predicted proteins | sample DOMMetBare3Fresh_FD_187475 | JGI IMG/M metagenome (GOLD analysis project Ga0209798, IMG submission 187475) | Wetland sediment microbial communities from St. Louis River estuary, USA, under dissolved organic matter induced mercury methylation -... | ecosystem: Environmental > Aquatic >...
GCGGGTGGGACGCGTTCAAAGACTGACATGGTTTCATCGAATCGGACGCCGAAATTTGGATCATAAAAGAATAATCGGACGCCCGGCAGATTTTCAGATGCGTAAGCAAGATCTTCCACCAATCGATCGGCAGGCAGAAGGTGGTAGCGACTGTTCCAATCAATACAGAAGTTGCAAGAATATGGGCAACCGATGCTGGACAACATCGGGATGAAAGAATACGGATGGGGTCGCCCCTTCACAAAAGCCGAGTCCCGAATTTCGGGCAGACGCTCCTGAATTGTCGGCATCTCTTTGTTCGGTTCGCGGCTGGAAATAATTGACGATGCCGGCCACGTTTCAAATCTGGAACAACCGGAAAGATTTAATCAGGCGTTGGTAAAGTTTCTGCGTGAATTGGAAGTGTGACCTGACCAATCACTTTTTGATCAGCCGCCAGGAAGACCGCTACAGCAGCAGGTTGCGCAGCTTAAAGAATGAAAGAACCGTGGAAGTACACAATCGAAGAGCGCGTGCGTTGGGGCGATGTGGATGCGGCACGCATCATCTTCTATGGCGCTTACATTCGGTTCTTTGAGATCGCCGAAACAGAATTATTCCGCGCCGTGGGCCTGTCATACGGGGACATGTTTGATAAGCTGGACGTCTGGCTGCCCCGCGTGCATTTGGAATGTGATTTTCGTCGTGTGGCCCAACTGGATGATCTTCTGGAACTGTCCGTTTATGTCGGACCAATGGGCAATAAATCCATGCGCTTGAACTTTGAGGTTCGCAAGAAGTTTCAGCCTGAGATCGTTGCCGACGCGCATTTCGTTTTGGCTGCAGTAAGCCGCGAAGATTTTAAGACGGTTCCTATTCCAGAGGATTTGAGGCGAAGATTGACTCCCTACACCATGCCGATCGTTTAGATCAGGGAAGGTTTACCGGCGCTTTTGCTCGATTAACTACTCGCCTTAGGCGCAGGCTGGCTGCCTGTATTTAAGAATATGAATGACGAAAGAGCGACCGCCGGAGATGAACTGTTCGACGAAAAGACAGTTGATCCGGACCCTATCAACCAGTTCAATCGCTGGTTCGCAGATGCGAAAGCGGCAGGTATTCCCATGCCGGAAGCGATGACGATGGCCAATGCCGGCACTGACGGCAGGCCTGCGGCCCGCATGCTGCTCCTGAAACAAGCCGACGCCTCAGGTTTTGTCTTTTATACCAATTATCGAAGTCGTAAGGCCCGCGAACTCGAGGCAAACCCCTTCGCGGCACTGGTCTTTTATTGGCAGATGCTGGATTACCAGGTGCGGGTCGAAGGGCCGGTCGAACGGACGTCGCCAGCCGAGTCAGACGAGTATTTTGCGACCCGGCCACGTGAAAGCCAGTTGGGCGCACACGCTTCACCCCAGAGTGAGGAAATAGCAGATAGAGAAGCTCTCGATAGTCGTTTTGCGGAAGTTGCAGAGAAGTATGGGGACCGAGAAGTGGAACGACCGGAGCATTGGGGCGGTTATCGCTTACGACCGGAGCGGATCGAATTCTGGAAGGCCCGTCCGGGACGACTCCACGATCGGCTGCTCTATGAAAGACTACCGGACGGCACCTGGAAACTGGCGCGCCTTGCACCTTAGAAGGTGGCTAACCGGCATCCAGGCTCAGAAGGCTTCCAAAAACAGTTCGGGTTTAAGCGCCACGGCTCGACTGAGGTTGGAACTAGCCTTGCCCGAAATTGCTGTCTCTTTGTCCGCGTTAGCGCACAATTGAAAGTAGCCCAGCAGTTCACTGCTGGGTGGGAGGCCTTGAGTCTCAGTCCGTGAAACGGACGGCTGTCAAACAATGGAGAAGCGAAGGTTTTTCAGCCGTCCGCTTCACGGACTTCTCCGTATCAGGGGCATCGGTTCCCAGCGATGAATCGCTGGGCTATTTTCAGCCGTCCGCTGAGCGCGGACTTTTCGGGCAAAGCTGTTGGGACTCTCTACACGCCACTTCAGAACGGTCGCAGTGCGCTGCGCGCGAGTTTTCTTTTCAGACCAACATAGCCCTGGTGTCCCGCCACCAGATCGCCGAGCACGCGCTTAATACCGCGGTGCCCCCGAGCGAACTCAATCATTCTTTCTGTAAAAGGCGCACCCCAAAAGTTGCCATAGAATTTTCGTCGCATCTCGGCCGCGCGTCGCAACTCGCCGCCAAAATCGTCACGCCAGCGCTGCTCGTAACTTGCCGGCGCACCGGCGAGATAACTTTCCGCGAACAACTCGGCCGAGCGAAGGGCGTAATAGATCCCTTCTCCAGTCACCGGATCGGCAAAGCCGGCTGCGTCTCCGAGGAGCGCCCAGGGAGGGTCCCCCGCCGAGCAGCCTGCGGAAACTGCAAGGCTACCGCCACATGCACGGCGCGTCTCCCACGTCTTGGGAAGCAGCCCGGGAATGCGCGCCGCGTAGCGTTCGGCCGTCGCCTGGAGAAATTCGCGCAAACGTATATCGCGCTCCCGATCAACTTTTCGGCTGGCCCAAAGTTTGGCTTTGCTGTCTTCGCTCCTGCGGTAGTACCCGAGCATGAATTCCCAAAGCAGCTCGTCAAGCGGTTGATGTGCAAATGCATCCTGGGAAGTGGCGATGCCAAAAGAGATGTGGTCTACGCGCGGGAAGGCCCAGGCATAACCAACCCAGCCCGGCAGAAAAGCAACTACGGTTGGAGCATTGTTGTTAGCCGGCAGGGGAGCACGATAACCAAATGCCACTTCCATTTCCGCGGGCGGCAATGGTCCAGCGAGCATTTTCGCGAGGGCGCTGTTGGCGCCGTCAGCGCCAACCAGAAATCTGCCGCGCCACTCTTTGCCGTCCTGGCCCTTCAGCAGCCAGGCCCCTTCCACCTGGGCAGTTCGCGCTCCGGAAATCTTTTCTTTAATAACCTCAGCCCCAGCGGCGCGGGCACGTTCACGCAGATAATTATCGAAAGCGCGACGGGAATAGATTGCAAAAGGCTCGTCCAGTTGCAGATGAATATGCCGGCCTGAGGGAGCGTACATCTCAAGCTCATTGACAGTGCGGGCGACGGCATGCAACAGGTGGGGCCAGGCTTTGAGGGCTTTGGCGGTGACACCGCCGCCGCAAGGTTTTGGATCTCCCTCCGGGCGCCCATCGAACAAAGCGACGCGCAGACCGGCTTTTGCCAGCTTTTCAGCGGCGAAAGATCCGGCAGGACCGGCACCCACGATCAATAGGTCCAACATCGACTGCATGATACGGGATGGTTTCCAGCTGCAGCAATCGGGTCTGATGTTAAAGGATCTTAACTCGCACCAAAGGGCCGAACTGTGGCGCCTTAACCGTCGGGCAGCGCGAGCGAAGGAAGGCAGATTCGAAGCAAGCCGCTGGGAGTCTCAGCAGAGTGCAGCCTTCCTTCATCAACCCAACGAAAGATTGTTCGCGAATTTACTTTCCGCAGCAGGGCAGCCTGGTCGACGGGAATCATCTGAGTGTCCGCCTGACAATTTGGGCAAAACATTTTCAGGCTTCTACCCCCGCTGACTACCATAATGCGGTCGGTTTCTACGCTCAGCTCCAACTTGCGTGTGCGCCTCAAGCCTCCCCCTGAAAAGTCTGGTTCGCGTTTGTGTTTTGCGGTAACATCCGATGCATCCTTCTGAGACTTTCCTACTGTTTAAAGAAGGCTCATGCGTCGGTTAGAGCTGTGGACAAGTTCTCAAATTGACCTTTATCTCGGTTGTCACCAGCGAAGCGTAGCGCCACCTCGTGGCAGAGTCCTTCGCAAGTTCGGAAGAATTTCGGAAGTAATTCGGAACGTAATGAGCAAACAACCCCTTGCTTACGAGTTCGGGCCTTTCCGTCTGGACAAGGTCGAGCAATTTCTTTGGCGCGATGATGAAGTAGTGCCACTCCCACCAAAGCTCTTCGAAATCCTCAGAGTCTTAGTAGAAAACAGTGGACACCTGCTCACGAAAGATGAGTTGATGAAGCTTGTTTGGCCTGACAGCCATGTCGAAGAAGGAAATCTCTCACGGAATATCTCGACTCTGAGAAAGTTGCTGAGCGAAGGCACGGAGGAATCGCGCTACATTGAAACGGTGCCGAAACGGGGATATCGGTTTGTTGCCGAAGTCAGGGAGAGCTTCGCAGCGGAGCCAGACCTGGTAGTGCGCGAGCGCGTTCGCGCTCACCTTGTTCTTGAAGAAACCTGTGAGGATGAATTACAGCCGGGGGAAAGGCTCTCTGAAGAAAAACCTGCAGCCCTCCTCATCAGCCCGGCCAGCGGATCTGAGCAAACTCGCAAACGGGGACCGTTGTTCGATCGGCCGCCGGAAACACAATACGCGCGCAGCGGAGATGTGAACATAGCCTATCAAGTTGTTGGTGACGCTCCGCTCGACCTGGTTTTTGTAATGGGTTGGGTATCGCACCTCGAATACTTCTGGCGCGAACCATCGTTTGCTCGCTTCCTGATGCGACTGGCTTCCTTCTCCAGATTAATTCTGTTTGACAAGCGCGGAACAGGCCTCTCCGATCGCGTTCCGAACAACGAACTTCCGACACTTGAACAGCGCATGGACGACGTCCGTGCGGTGATGGATGCGGTCGGGTCGGAGCGCGCCGCACTTTGTGGAGTATCGGAGGGCGGTCCGCTCTGCAGTCTGTTTGCCGCCACCTATCCCGAGAAGACCCTCGCCGTGGTCATGATTGGCACGTACGCCAAGCGCATTCGGGACGATGAATACCCGTGGGCGCCGACAACCGAACAGCGACAACATTTTTTCGACGAGATACGAGCACATTGGGGCGGGCCAGTGGGCCTGGAAGACCGGGCTCCCAGCGTGGCGAACGATCCTGGCTTTAGAGATTGGTGGGCAACGTACCTGCGGATGGGCGCAAGCCCGGGTGCAGCCCTGGCCCTGACGCAAATGAACGCGGAAATCGATGTGCGTCCGATTCTGCCATCGATCCGCGTGCCCACGCTGGTCGTGCACCGTAAAGACGACCAATGCCTGAAACTCGAGGAGGGACGGTTTGTCGCGGAGCAGATTCCGGGCGCAAAGTTCGTAGAACTACCGGGTCGTGACCACCTTCCATTTGTTGGCGATCAGGACGCCATTCTCGACGAGGTCGAAGAATTCCTCACCGGGGTCAGGCACACTCCGGAACCTGACACCGTGCTGGCCACGGCTTTGTTCATGCGCGTTGTCGATTCGAGTGGGTACGCAATGAAGTTTGGCGAGGGCCGTTGGCAGGAACTCTTGACACGGCTGCGCTCGCACATTGCGAAGGAGGTCGAGTGGTTCCGAGGCCGGGCCATTGACATGATCGGAGATCATCCGCTGGCCATCTTTGACGGCCCGGCGCGCGCTGTCCGTTGCGCAAATGCCATCACCGAATATGCTTCCCGCCTCGGTGTCAAGATGCGTGCGGGATTGCATACCGGGGAATGCGAGATCTTAGCTGGCAGGGTCGGTGGCGTAGCTGCGGAGGTTGGGGTTCAGGTGGCGGAGCGGGCCATCGCCGGCGAGGTGCTGGTCTCCAGTACGGTCAAGGACCTGGTAGCAGGTTCTGGCATCGGCTTTGTGGAGCGCGGCATACATAAATTTCCAGAGATCCCCGGCGAGTGGCATCTTTTTAGAGCGAAGCTTAAGATAAACTGAATACCGATTACCCGACAATCTCGCCGAATAGACGCCAGCACGGCGCGCAGACGACGCTTGAGGAGTGATGAGGATGTCTGCCTCAGCGATAGTATTTTCCGGCATCGCCCCGCATCCACCTATCATGGTGCCCGAGGTAGGTCTTGATGCTATCACTGAAGTGCAGACCTCAATCGCGGCGATGGCCGAGTTCTCAAGCAGGCTGATTGCGAGTGGCGCAGAAACAGTCGTCTTGATTTCGCCTCATGCTCCTTTGGAAGCAGCTGCGTTTGTTGCTTACCAAGCTCCGACTTTGCACGGCGACTTCGCGAATTTTCGATCTCCTGAGACAACGGTTGCTGCTCCGCTCGACGAGGAGTTGCTGCGGGCTATTAGAAGCGAGGCAGAGGCAGCGCGTTACGAAATACACGACAGCAGGTCGCAGCAGTTGGATCATGGCACGGCCGTGCCGCTCTATTTTCTTAAACGACACGGTTGGCACGGCCGCCTGATAGCTCTCGGATACAGCTATCTTCCCGACGAAGATCACTTGCATTTCGGCGCTTGCATCGGTCAGGCAGTGAATCGGCTCGGCCGACCCGTGGCTGTCGTTGCCAGCGGTGATCTAAGCCACCGGCTCAAACCTGACGCGCCTGCCGGATACCAGCCAACCGCGCATTTGTTCGACGAGGAAGTTGTGGCCGCGCTCAACTGCAATGCTCCCGTACGCATCATCAACATCGATCAGGATCTGAGGCGAAGAGCGGGCGAATGCGGATACCGCTCAATGCTGGTGGCGCTGGGAGCAACCGAAGGGTTGCCGCTGTCCTGCGAAGTCTTAAATTACGAGGCTCCGTTTGGCGTCGGATACCTCGTAGCCCAGATTGCGAATCAAGCAGCTACGAGGCTCAAGAGTAGGAGCCATGGCATTGAAGACCGCGCCGGCGCAGGGGAAGAAGGGCCGGCATTGACGCGCCTGGCTCGCCAAACTGTTGAGACCTTCGTATTAACCGGGTCACCGCCGGCGTTGGTGGGGGAACCCTCGGGACTCTTGGGGGAACGAGCAGCCTGCTTTGTTTCGATTAGGACGTGGGACAGCCAACTAAGAGGCTGTATTGGCACTATTGAGCCCTGCCAGGAAACGCTGCGGGAGGAGATAGTGGCCAACGCCCTGAGGGCGGCTACGAGCGATCCGAGGTTCAAGCCGGTCGTCGCCAGTGAACTCGAGGGTTTGCACTATTCAGTCGACATTCTGAGCGTGCCTGAGCCCGCTGAGTTTGCGCAGCTTGACCCGGAAATTTACGGAGTCATTGTTGAAGATGAGCAGGGGGAGAAGCGCGGTCTGCTCTTACCGGACATTGAAGGCATAGACTCGCCAGAAAAACAGGTTCAGATCGCTTCGCGCAAAGCAGGCATCAAACCTGGAGCGCCGGTCAAGTTCTGGCGTTTTCGTGTAGAACGATTTCGTGAAGAGTAATTAGACGCTGGTTTTTTAACGAAGCTTGTCAGATTGCGTCGACATTGGCGTTAATCTGCGCGCGACGCAAACTAGATTGAGTTTTCAAAGCATTCCTAGACATCCAGATTGCGGACGTCGAGAGCATTGTCTTCGATGAATTTGCGACGCGGCTCCACTGCGTCACCCATCAGGATAGTAAAGATCCCATCTGTCTCTACCGCATCGTCGATCCTTACCTGCAAAAGAGTTCGCTTCTCAGGATCCATCGTCGTTTCCCAAAGCTGTTCAGGGTTCATTTCACCCAGGCCTTTATAGCGCTGAATCGTCAAGTCCTTCTTGGCTGCGGCCAAAACCTTTTCCAGGAGTTCTTCGCGCGTGGCGACTTCCTCTTTCGTTCCATTTTCTCCAACAGTGAATGGGGCAGCGAGGCGATCTTCGAGTGTTCTATACAACTCAAGCGCTTTCTGAAATTCTACATAGCTGGCAAAGTTCCAATCAATCGTGACGTTGTTGCCTGACCCGGTTAGAGTCTTGACTTCCCACAAACCATGTTCGTCGTCAGTGGTTAGTTCTGTCTCGTAACCGGCTTTGGAGAGCACACCCTCAACCTTTGCCATTAAATCGCCGTCCTGGAAAACCTTGCGAAGCGTAGCGCCTTCGCGGCGCAGCACTCCTTTTTTCCCGCCAAACGCTTCGAGTAAGACTTTCAGCAATTTGGCATCGCCCATAACACGGCGTGAGGCACGTTCACAGAAGTGTTTCAGGTCGACCATTTTCTCCAGAATCTTTGCCAGATCTTTGCCCTCGACCTCTTCCGTGCTGCCTTGTGGCTTTACTTTCATGTCCGCGGTGGCCATGCGCATCAGGTAGCGAGTCATGGAGCCCTCGTCCTTGATGTATTCCTCTTTCTTGCCTCGCTTGACCTTGAAGAGCGGCGGCTGAGCGATGTAGACGTAACCACGTTCGATCAGTTCTACCATCTGCCGGTAGAAGAAAGTGAGCAGCAGAGTGCGGATGTGGGAGCCGTCAACGTCGGCATCAGTCATCAGAATGATGCGGTGATAGCGGACTTTGTTAATGTCAAAGTCTTCTTTGCCTATTCCGGTGCCCAGCGCAGTAATGAGGGCTTTGATTTCGCTGTGGCCCAGCATCTTGTCAAAGCGCGCTTTCTCCACGTTCAGGATCTTTCCCTTGAGCGGGAGAATCGCCTGGTTCTTACGATCGCGTCCTTGTTTCGCAGAGCCGCCGGCGGAATCTCCCTCAACGATGTAAATCTCGGACAAGGCCGGATCCTTTTCCTGGCAGTCGGCCAACTTGCCCGGCAACATTGACGAGCCCATCGCCCCTTTGCGCACTATTTCACGGGCCTTGCGCGCAGCGTCGCGGGCTCGTGCCGCATCCAGGGCCTTACCCACAATGCGCCGGGCCACCGGGGGGTTCTGTTCGAGGAACTCAGTTAATTTGTCATTCAGGAAAGATTCAACCGGCCCCTTTACATCAGAGTTGAGCTTGCCCTTTGTCTGCCCTTCAAACTGGGGTTGGGGGAGTTTCACCGAGATGACCGCCACGAGGCCTTCACGAACATCGTCACCGCTCAACGCGGTTTTGAAATTCTTGGCCAGACCCGACGACTGCGCATAAGCGTTGATGGTCCGGGTCAGTGCCGAGCGAAAACCGGACAGGTGAGTGCCCCCGTCGACGGTGTTGATATTGTTGGCAAAGGAATAGACTTTTTCATCGTAGCCATCGTTGTATTGAATGGCGACTTCGATGGAAAGCGCGTCCGCTTCTTTCTCAAAATAAAGAGGCTTGTCGTGAATCGGGGTGCGGTTCTTATTCAGATGTTTTACAAACTCTGCGATGCCGCCCTTGTAATAGAACTCATGCGCCTTTTCCGGTTCTTCACGTTCGTCCTTGATCGTGATCCGAATCCCCTTGTTGAGAAAAGCTTTTTCGCGCAGCCGTTCCGATAACTTATCGAAGCTAAACTCCACCTGATCGAAAATTTCCGCATCTGGTTTGAACGTTATCTTGGTGCCGCGTCTCCTTGTCTTGCCGGTCTTTTCCAAACGAGCCTGGGCAATCCCGCGCGCGTATTCCATTTCGTAAGTCAGCCCATCCCGCCAAATCTCCAGGTGCAGGAACTCGGAAAGAAAGTTCACCACAGACACACCTACACCGTGCAGGCCGCCAGAGACTTTATAAGCGTTGGCGTCGAACTTGCCGCCCGCATGAAGTTTGGTTAACACAACTTCGGCTGCAGATTTACGTTCCTTTTTGATTTCGTCGACGGGAATCCCGCGGCCGTTATCGATCACGGTGATGGAGTTATCCAAATGGATGACGACTTCAATCGTGTCACAGTAGCCGGCCAAAGCTTCGTCTATGGAGTTGTCGACAACCTCATAAACCAGGTGGTGGAGTCCCATATCGCCGGTCGAACCGATGTACATCGCCGGTCGCTTGCGAACCGCTTCGCGTCCTTCGAGGATGCTGATGGAAGACGCGTCATAGGCGCCACTCTTCTTATTCGTTACCGTTGTGCCTGCTGTTGCCAATCTAGTCTCCTTAACTCTCTAATACCCGTCTTGACTGCCAGTTGCTCCGACTACGGCTCAAGTGACCCTCTCCCTGCGCCGATCAACTGTGGACAACTGGTGGCGACCACCGCGCCCGCTTCAATTTCAAACACGTTTGCTCGCGGAAAAAACCGGCCCACATGGCTGCTTTTTGCGGTCGTGATAAATGTCTGCGTGCGCCCTTCAAGATATTCCAAGAGATTACCTATACGTTTTTCGTCGAGTTCTGCATCCACATCATCGATGAGGAAAAGTGGATAATCATTGTGCCACGAATTATACAGGGAAATTGCTGCTAAGTCTAATAGTAACAATGCGCTACGTTGCTGACCTGCGCTACCGTAAATCCTCATTTCGCGCCCGTCAAAGAGGATTTCGAGGTCGTCCCGGTGGGGGCCAATCAGAGAGTGCCCCGCTGACAGTTCAGCCGGCAGACGAAGCTGCAGCCGTTCCGCAATCAGCCCTTCATAATCGTCCAGATCTCCCTTGCCGGCGAGCGAGGAAAGATAATTGAGGGCTACTTCCTCGCGGCCAAAAACGTGACGTTCCAGCACCTGGTTGAGTCTTGCTACATAGTCGCATCGCCCTCGATGTACGAGGCCCGCCAAATCGATCAGTTGCCGGTTCCAGGGAGCGACCAGGTTCTCTGTTTCGGCCAGGCTGGTTTCTCGCTCAACTGAATCGCGCAGGATGTGGTTTTTTTGCTTAATAACCCGGTTGTAATCCAGCAATGTTTTCACATAGGCAGGTTGCAGAGAGGCTACGCCACGATCGAGAAATCTGCGACGTGCGTCCGGCATTCCACGTACTATATCAAGTTCGTCCGCGGTCAGGGCAACAATATGAATCTGACTCAGGTAACGCGTTAGAGGCTCGCGCTTGCCGTTTAGGGAAATGGACTTGACGTTACCTTGCAAAGAGATCTGCAGGTTTCTGTGAAGGTCAACACCCTGCGTCACACGACCGTGAACCACCGCCAGTTGTTCGCCAAACTTGATTGCCTCTTGCAGATGTTGTGTGCGGAAGGATTTTGTTCGGGCCAGAATATGAATAGCTTCAAGCCAGTTTGTCTTTCCCTGACCGTTACTGCCGTGAATGATATTGAGGCCTGGTCCCCAGAATATTCTGCCGCTAATATTTCGAAGGTGACTTGCCTCAATCCACTCAAGCAGCATGAATGGATTCTAACACACGGCTTACACTCAACAGCCGCACCACTGCTTAAGTTTTGAGATCCCTGTCCGCGTGTCTGACCTCGCTGAAGAACAAAAAGGCCCCTGCAATCAGGGCCTTTCTATTTCACTGCCTGCTTGAACAGATAAACCTATCTCAAAGCCGCATCGGCATGACGATGTATTTGTACTCGTAGTCCCCGTTGTCGAGCGGTCGCAATTGCGCCTGGGAATTGCCGTCCTTGAACTCAAACGCGACCTTGCCATCGCTGTTGACGTTCATAAAATCCTGCAGATACTGAGCGTTGAACCCGATGTCAACATTCTCCCCCGTATACTCTGCCTGGATGCTTTCGCTGGCTTCGCCTTCCTCGGCATTCTGCGCGCTAATCACCAGTTGATTTTCCTCGAGGTGAAATCGAATTGCGTGCGATCGCTCATCCGACATCAGCGCCACCCGACGTACTGCCTGGTTGAGCAAGGCGCAATCAAACTCAACCGACTTATCTATATTCTTGGGTATTACCATTTCATAGTTAGGGAATTGTCCGGTCAGCATCCTTGAGATGAGAAGTCGTGGCCCTACTTCGCAATAGATGTGATTTTCATCCATACCAAGGCTGAGATCACCTTCGAAACCGGCCGTTAGTTTTGTTAACTCAGCCAGCGTCTTACGCGGGATTAAGGCGTCCATCGTCTCTTTCGTTTCATTCTTGACAACATTCTTTTTTGAGACATAGGCCAGCCGGTGTCCATCCGTTGTGATCATTTTCGCGCCTGAGTCGTCGAGTATGAACTTGGCTCCGGAGAGCGTATAGCGAGACTCTTCCTGGGTAATCGCAAAAATTGTGCGATCAATGAAGGCTTTTAAAACGTCCGCTGCGATTTTTGTGGGAGCAGACTTGTAATCAGGTACTTGCGGAAAGGCGTCCTTGGACACGCCAACCAGTTTGAAACGTGAGCGGCCCGATTTTACTGTTACCCATTCGTTGTCCTCTTTCGAGAAACTGACTGGCCCGTCCGGCAACAGCCTGGCGATCTCAAAGAGCTTGCGCGCCTGAACACACATCGCTCCCTTGGTCTTTATGTCTTCCGCATCCATGTCACAGCGAATAGTCACTTCAAGATCTGTGCCCGTAACGCGTATTGTCGATTCTCCAACGGATTCGATCAGAATATTGGATAGCACGGGGATAGTGTTTTTTCGTTCGACCACTCCCTGAACAAAGCCAAGCTCTTTTTGGAGGTTTTGTTTGTTAACCGTGAACTGCATCAAATTCTCCTTCAGTCGCTGTTGATAAATTGCTGCTTTCTAATATGACTAATTAGAAAAACTACTATAGTTCTTTCCAGTAGTAGTAGTAGTGCCCTGTTGATTTGTGGAAAACTCTTCAAATTATTGAAACCACTCCTCAGAACCTTCCACAGCGGCAAACTAATAATCCTTCTCGGACAGTTTAGCAACTGTGGAAATCATTAAAGTGGATCTGATACCGGGAAATCCACAGCGTCTCATCGGAATTGATTGTGGAAAAGTGGAAAAGCAATAACATCGAGTGTCTTGACCGAAAGCGAGATAATACCAACCCTGACGTGGTGACTATTTTTCCAAAGTTTCGGAGATTTCATTGACGAGTCTTTGGGTGTCAACGTCGCGCTTCAACAGTGTTTCGATCTTGCCGAAGGAATGAATCACCGTCGTATGATGCTTACCACCAAAGGCTCGTCCAATTTCTGGATAACTGTGCTTTGTCATGCGTTTGCAGAGGTACATCGCCACCTGGCGGGGTAAAGCAAGACGCCTGGTATTGCTTTTGGAGATCAGTTCGTCAACCTTGATTTTATAGCTTGCCGCTACTGCTTTCTGAATCTTTTGAATTGTTATTACGTCAGATTCAACTTCCGTAGTCGTATTTCGCATCGAGTCCTGGGCCAGAGTCTTGGTTATCGGGACTCCTCGCAACGAAGCGAACGCCACGATTCGCACGAGAGCTCCTTCCAATTCGCGAATGTTGTTTTTTACCCGGCCGGCAATTATCAGCGCTACATCGTCCGGCAGGCTGACGCTCATCGCCTCAGCTTTTCGTTTCAGAATAGCAACTTTGGTTTCCAAATCCGGCGGTTCAATATCGGCAATTAAGCCCCATTCGAAACGTGAATGTAGACGCTCTTCGAGCGTCGGTATTTCCCGGGGTGGGCAATCGGAACTGATGACAATCTGTTTTTGCTGGTCATAAAGAGAATTGAAAGTGTGGAAGAACTCTTCCTGAGTGCGTTCTTTGCCTGCCATGAATTGAACGTCGTCGATCAGCAGCACGTCGACAGACCGGTAACGCTCCCTAAAGCTCTGTGTGCGATCGTAGCGAATAGCATTGATCAACTCGTTCATGAATCTCTCGGAGGAAATATAGCAGAGCTGCAGGTGATTATTGCGTTGCTTGATGGCTTGCCCGCAAGCGTGCATGAGGTGGGTCTTACCCAGACCAACACCGCCATAAATGTATAGAGGGTTGTAGGTTTTGCCGGGCGCTTCGGCTACGGCAGATGAAGCGGCATGCGCAAACTGATTGCAGGAACCCACTACAAAACTGTCGTAAGTATATTTGGGATTAAGCGTCGGCGGTTGTAAGGCTCTCTTTTGGCCAACCGTTGCGTTGGAGTTGGTTGCACTCGCCATACCTGGCGTTTGCCCTCTGCTGGCACCCGAATCACCGTGGACGAGTGTCGGCGGTTTCGGCTCGAGCCTGCCTGCTTGAGATTCGACGTCGTCCGTTACCCACCCTATGAGGTAGCCGTCGAGACAAAGTTCACCCAACGATTGTTCAATCAACGAAGAGTAGTTTGTGTTTACCCAGTCCCTTACCAGAGCGTCTGGAGCGCGCAATCGAATCAGGCGGCGAGGCTGATCAAGACCCTCGAAGGACAAAGCTTGAAACCATTTGCGGAAACTCTCCTGACTAAGTTTTGACTCGATTGATTTCAGAACTTCACGCCAGACATCCACGTCAATAGCCTTATTCATTTAGACGCTTTTCCTAACAATAAAAATTTACCAATGTTCGAATACGGTACTCCCACAGATGGTAGCCTTGCGGTTGTTCGCTGCGGATTTCGGGGACGGCGAAGTTCTAATACCTACCCTGAAAACCCTTTTCCACAAGGTTATTCACAGGTCTGTGGAAATCACCTAACTCTTAAAGTAAAGCTTTAATTGTATCGTTATCAATGGTTTACAGGAAGTTAGGGGATCCGAAGGCCGGAGACTAGCACACTGCCGTTAAACTTATCAAGGGTCCGCGAGGATAAAACACTCTTTGGGTAAAGACGTTGTTGTCGAGTGTCCAGAAGCCCCGGGATTGGCCCTATGTAGTATTGTTTTGGGACGTTCTTGGATCTTTCTCTAGCGGCCGGGAAGCTAACGGCCGGGGTGAAAAAGGTTCCGCCAATTCGACTCTGAGGGAACAATCCGCCTCAAACAGGGTGTGAACAGGGTGTGAAGGAGATTGAATAAATACCAGATCCAGTGTCAGTCTGTAGGCTTCTGCAGTCGTGTGCCAAAGAGATAGAACACTAGCTCGTCCCCTCGTTTCTGTCCCCTCGTTTCTTGACACAAAGAGGACTGGCGTTTAGTCTTATCGTTTCGTTTGAAGGGAGAATTGTACACTTATGTCCAAAAGGACTTTCCAACCCAATAACAGACGCCGAGCTAAAACGCACGGCTTCCGCGCCAGGATGGCGACCAAGAACGGACGTTTGGTCTTGCAAAGACGCCGTGCAAAGGGGCGAAAGCGGCTCACACCTTCCCATTATTAGGCGCCAGTGAAAGTCCACCTCCGTCGTAGTAGTGAGTTCAGAAACGTGTATCAGAATGGAAAACGCTACGACGGTTCCCTGATCACCGCCTTTGTGATTCCCAATGATCGACCCAACCATAGGCTGGGAATTACGGTTTCGCGAAAGACTGCAAGCAGAGCCGTGGATCGCAATCGAGCGAAACGCTTGCTGAGGGAAGCGTTTCGGATTAAACAGGATTCACTTGCGTCAATGAAGAGAAGATATGATTGGGTGCTCAACGGTAAGCGATCGCTGGTCCAAACAAAGCTGGCGTATCCCCTCGAAGAGTTTGAGAAGATAATCACCAGAGTCGCGGCCGAGGAAACTTAATCGATAAGCGGATAAGTGGTGAAGCGAGTATTAATCGCATTACTAAGATTTTACAAAGTGGCGATTTCCCCACTTCTGCCGCCCGCCTGCAGGTTTGTTCCGTCCTGTTCCGAATATGCAATTCAGGCTCTCATCAAGCATGGGGCCCTGAGGGGATGCTCTTTAGCTATTCGACGGGTGTTGCGCTGCCATCCGTTTAACCGGGGCGGATATGATCCGGTAAAGTAAGTACTAACGCCGGACAGGAACCGAGGCAGCTTCAACTGACTTCCGAGAATTAATGCAGCAGAAACGTTTAGTAATCGCACTTCTTATTTCAACGGCCGTCCTGTTTGGTTGGAATTACCTCTTTCCAATTAAGGCACCTCAGACCTCACTTTCTACTACGCCTCCAGCTTCGGCTTCGCCGTCAGCGGGTCCGAGTTTACCCGGGGCGACACCAACTCCTTCTGCTTCGCCGCCAGTTGCTGTTCCAGCTGGCGATACGGTGCGCCGGAGGTCCCTTGTAGTGCGGACCCCCCTTTACGACGCCAGGTTTGATACGCAGGGCGCAGCTGCAACCAGTTGGATACTTAAAAAGAACAGAGATAACGGTGAAGCTCTTTACTCCGCGGGGGCTAACAAGAAGGCACAGTTACCGCTTGAATTAGTATCACCTGAGGGGTTAAAACGGCAGCCTCGCGAAGCTCCTTTCGATTTGTTTACGGGTGATACGGCCCTGGACAATCTGATTTCCGCAAAGAACTACGATGTCGCAGGCTATCCAGACACCGGTGGAGACGTCGAGATCAATCTTGCGGCAAAAGAGAAGAAGCGCCTGGAATTTGTTTTACGCGACCCTGCCAGCAACGTCGAGATCATAAAATCCATAACCTTCGACGCGGAGAGCTATGCCACAGACCTCGAGGTCAAAGTGCGCCGCGGCGATCAGGCATTTCCACAGGTCAAGATTCAAGTGGGACCGAGTATTGGCGACCAGGGAGTAAAACACTACAACTTTTACTCTGTGGCTCCCGAAGCCATTGCCTATGTTGGCGGCAAAGTCGAACGACACACTCCTGCTGAAATTAACCAAATGAAAGGATCGCCGGATCGCCTGCTGTTGCCTGGCGATGTCGATTGGGCAGGTGTGGGCGATAGTTATTTCGCGATGGTGGTTGTTCCTGCACGACCGGTACAGGGATTAGAGTATCTAACGATTTCATACGAGCAAAAAGACAACGGCCAGGCTGAGAAGAAGTACCTGCTCAGGTCGCTGGTACCCGTCCCCGCCGATGGTTCCAAGACTATCGTTTACGTTGGCCCGAAGGATCACTACGTTCTGCAGAAGACCAGCGCTGAGATTGGGGCACAAGTGGGCCGCCCGCAACTGGATCTCGAAGGTCTGATAAATTACGGCTTTGGCGGATCTATTTCCCGCCCAATTGCCGAAAAGCTCTTATGGTGCATTAAGAAACTGTATGAGCTCACCGGCAGTTATGGCGTCGCGATCATTCTGTTCACCATTATCATTTACTCGGCCTTCTTTCCGCTCAAATGGCGTTCTTCAAAAGCCATGAAGAAGGCGCAGAAGCACGCGCCGAAGATGAAGGAACTCCAGGAAAAGATAAAGGGAATGAAGCAGACAGATCCTCGGCTTAAGGAGTTGCAAATGGAGCAGCTCCGTCTGATGAAGGAAGCAAACCCGCTCGGAGGTTGTCTGCCGCTGCTGATCCAAATGCCCTTTCTCTTTGCGTTATATCGCGCTATTACAATCTCCCTGGATTTTCGGCAGGCGCAATTCCTTTGGCTTCCCGACCTCTCAGCTCCGGAACCGTATTTCATACATGTCCTGCCCATCCTGATGGCCGCTACCATGGTTGTTCTGCAATTAATCACGCCGGCGCCTTCGGCCGATCCCTTGCAGCGAAAAATGATGGCCATAGGAATGCCGATGTTTATGCTCTACATATTATGGTCCGCGCCTGCTGGTTTGTTGGTTTACTGGTTGGTGGGAAATATTGTAGGCTTCAGCCAGCAGTTCATTATCAACCGTTGGACCAGTGACGACGCCCCTACGATTCCTGCGGAAGCCCTGGCAAAGGGCCCACCCGGCAAGAAAAAAAGTGGCGCCCCAACAAAGTGAACGACTTAGATCGGCGCGACCTGCTTCGGAACTTCTATGAATACTAACTGCGAACAACCCGCTGAATTTCTGCGATCGATTATTGCGAGTGCCAACCTCGCTCTGGAAGTGTCGGCGGAGGAAGTGGCTGAGGGCTGTCGGCTTAATCTCGAAGGTCCAGACGCAGATCTACTGATCAGCCAGGGCGGCGAACTACTTGAAGCTCTGCAACACCTCGTTAACCAGGTGTTCATCCGCGAACTACCTAGAGGTCAGCGGGTAGTGTGCGACGCGGAAGGTTTTCGCGCCACCAGAGAAGCTGAATTGCGAGCGATGGCCAAACATGCCGCCGAACGGGTTCGCTCTACGGGAGCGCCTTTCATGTTCGGCCCCATGACTGCTAATGAGCGACGCATTATCCACCTCGCACTTGGAGATGAAGGCGATCTTTCGACGGAGTCGATTGGTGAAGGACAGGCCCGTAAACTAAAAGTCAGCTTGCGGAAGTAGCGTTGTCGTCTCACTTGTTACGGGAAATCCGAGTTGAATTCATCCTACAGCAGCAATGGATACCATCATCGCATTAGCAACCCCCTCGGGGCGCAGTGCTATAGGCGTGATACGCATAAGCGGTAATCAGTCGCTATCGTTTATTTGCTCACTCGTTGGTGAAGATTCATATCAGCCCAAACCCGGCCGGATTCTCCTCAAGACCCTCAGAAATCCGGTCACGGGTGAACAAATTGACAAAGCTCTAGTTTCTTTTTTCCGTGGCCCGCATTCGTTCACCGGCGAAGACGTCGTAGAAATCAGCTGCCACGGCTCCCCGATAATCCTGCGACAAGTTATAGACGCACTTCTGGAGTTGGGAGCGAGGTTGGCAGGACCCGGCGAATTCACTTTAAGAGCCTTAGCCTCTGGCAAGATGAACTTAAGCCAGGCGGAGGCTGTCCGCGATTTAATTAATTCTCAAACCGATGTCGCCGCCCAGCAGGCCCTGCGACAACTGAACGGAGAACTTTCAGCTCGGCTGAATCCTTTGAAAGATCAACTGGTAGAGTTGATCGTCATACTCGAATCAGCTCTGGAGTTTGTTGAAGATGATCTTCCGGAGTTTGAGGTGGCTCGGATCGGCGGACTGATCCAGCACCTGGCCGGCGAGATCTCTCTCATGGCTGGTAGTTTTAGCTCAGGTCACTGGTTGAGAGACGGCCTAAAAGCCACGCTCGCAGGCCGTCCCAATACCGGTAAGTCCAGTCTTTTCAATAAGTTACTGAGGCTGAACAGATCCATAGTCAGTGATTTGCCGGGAACCACTCGAGACACGTTAAGTGAAGTTGTAAATATTAAAGGGGTACCGATCGTATTGACTGATACGGCAGGTGTTCGCGAGTCCAACAATGCAGTGGAGAGCATGGGAGTAGAAAGGACAAGACGCGCGATGGCGGACGCGGATCTGCTTCTAGTGATCGTTGATGGAGCCGCCGAACTGACCGCGGATGACCTGGACTTCTTAAACCTCACAGCGGAGCAAAGGCGAGTGATCGTTCTCAACAAGTCTGACCTGCCGAGCTTTCGCGAGCAACTTAAGGGTGAACTGATCGGAAGCTCCCGCGTTGTAAAGGTGTCTGCCAAAAACGGTACCGGTCTTGAGGAACTGCGCGACGCGATGATGGAACCATTTCTATCAGTGAGCACTAATGAGGGCGGGTTACTGATCACGGATGCCCGTCACCACGATCTGCTGTGTCGCACCCAGGCCGAACTGCAGTCGGCATCCACGGCCATCGCCTCCGGAGCCAGCGAGGAAATAGTACTCGTGGGTTTGCATAACGCTCTGCGCTTTCTGGGTCAGATCACTGGCGAAACAACTGCTGAAGATGTACTCTCAAGAATCTTTTCCACCTTTTGCATCGGGAAGTAGGTTAGTGAGTGATGGTTTTCGACGAAGCATTTGATGTCGTAGTAATCGGAGCCGGCCATGCAGGCTGCGAGGCGGCTTCCGCCGCAGCGCGAATGGGCGCGCGGTCAGCCCTGGTAACTATCAATCTTGACCTCATTGGGCAGATGTCATGCAACCCTGCTATTGGGGGCATAGCAAAGGGTCACCTGGTGCGAGAAATCGACGCGCTTGGCGGTCTGATGGGCCGCGTAATTGATCGAACCGGAATTCAATTTCGCTTACTAAATCGCTCTCGCGGGCCGGCCGTTCAATCCCCGAGAGCACAGGCTGACCGGGCCTTGTATCGAAAGGAAATGCGCAGCACCCTTGAGGCTACGCCCAACCTTCACCTCCGTCAGGGAATGGTCGTCGACCTCGTGGTCAAGGGTAACTCAATTGTCGGAATTGAGATGCAGGACACACGCAGGATTGCGGCAAAAGCAGTCGTGATCGCAACGGGTACCTTTCTCAACGGCCTGATTCATATAGGCCGGCGAACCCATACCGCCGGTCGGGCAGGCGAGCCGGCATCGATCGAGCTTGCAGAATCACTCAAACGCCTTGGCTTCCCCGTGGGTAGGTTGAAAACGGGAACACCCCCACGACTGGACGGACGAACTATCGACTGGGATGCTTTTCAAACCCAATTTCCAGATGACGAACCTGTCGCTTTCTCCTTTGCCACCGAGCGAATTGAGCAAGATCAGATCAATTGCCATATAGGCTACACAACCCACGAACTGCATGAGGCGATTAGAGCGAACCTCCATGAATCGCCTTTGTATTCTGGCAAGATTAAAGGGGTTGGCCCCAGGTATTGTCCTTCAATCGAGGACAAGGTAGTCAAGTTTGCGGAGAAGGATCGACACCAGTTGTTCCTTGAGCCAGAGGGTCATCACACGAATGAAGTTTATCTGAATGGTTTTTCGACTTCGCTGCCGTCAGAACTGCAGTTGGAATTAGTGCGGATGGTTCCGGGGCTTGGGCGAGCAGAAATCATTCGCCCTGGTTACGCGATTGAATACGACTTCATTGATCCGAGGGAATTGGGACCGGACTTGCAGACAACCAGGTTTTCTGGATTGTTCCATGCCGGCCAGATTAACGGCACGACAGGTTACGAGGAAGCGGGCTGTCAGGGATTGATGGCTGGCATAAATGCCGCGCTCTTCACCCAGCAGCGAAAGAGTTTCAGGTTGAGCCGATCAGAATCGTACACCGGAGTGCTCATTAACGATCTGATAACCCAGGGGGTGGACGAACCGTACCGGATCTTTACCTCACGGGCCGAATACCGATTAGCCTTGCGGCACGACAACGCTGACGAACGTTTGCAACCGTACGGGAGAGCTTTGGGCCTGGTGGGGGACTCGGATTGGAATCGGTTTAACGCCCGCCGCGATCGGATTGCAGCCCTCGGCAGTGCGCTAAGAGACGTCAAGTTCAGACGGTCCGATCCCGTTTACGCGGCGGCCCAGTCTCTTTCAGGAGGCGATTTAGGGGATTCATTTAACCTGGCGCAGTTGGCACAACGCCCTGGTGTGACTGCCGAGATGATATTGGGATTGTTGCCGGTAGAACTGAAATCCGCTCCGAGCAAGGATTTGGAGTCCGCACTCGCTGATTCCCTTTATTCAGGCTATCTTCAGAACCAGTTAAATGCGATCGAACGCCTGAACCAGCATGATGGTCTGCGGATACCGGGACTGTTCGCGTTTAGAGGGCTTGATGGATTGTCCCACGAGATGGCTGACAGGCTGGAAAGGACGCGGCCACTGACCTTCGGCGACGCGAGGAGGATTCCGGGAATGACCCCAGCAGCACTGTCGCTCCTGCTCGTAGAACTCACCGGACGACGGGGAAGGGCGGCGTAACGACGCCGGTTCTCGATGTTTCACGTGTCCCACACTAAAAAACCTAGCCGAAAGATCGGTCTTGTGCTAGTTTGTTTTGACCCTGGATCCAGTTCATTTTTTACCCAACATGGCCAAAATAATTGCAGTCGCCAATCAAAAAGGTGGCGTCGGTAAGACCACGACCGCGGTAAACCTTGCGGCTGTAATTGCCAGTGCGGGTATCCCCGTCCTTCTCGTTGATACTGATCCCCAGGGCAATGCTACTTCAGGTATTGGGATCCAGCGGGGCAGTTTCCGCAAAAGCATTTATAGTTCCCTGGTGTTGGGGGATCCGCTCACGTCTCTCGTGCTAACCACCGAAATCCAGTCGCTTCATGTAGTTCCGGCAAATAAGGAACTCGCAGGAGCTGAAATTGAGCTTGTTGACGTGGAACACCGCGAGTTTCGCTTAAGAACAGCCCTGGAATCGGTGGAGCAAAACTATGAGTTTGTAATAATTGATTGTCCTCCCTCGCTAGGCCTACTCACCCTGAATGCCCTCACGGCGGCCAGGTCCCTTCTTGTCCCCATTCAATGTGAGTATTACGCGCTCGAGGGAGTCACTGAGTTGTTTGATACCCTTGCCAGGATTAGGCGCTTGCATAATCCTGGTTTGACGATTGAAGGCTTGCTGTTAACGATGTACGACGAACGAACAAGGCTCTCGGCCGCAGTTGCCAGTGACTTGCGGGATTTTTATGGCAGCCAGGTGTTCACGACAGTAATTCCAAGAAATGTGAGACTCGCTGAAGCCCCCAGTTATGGAAAACCGATTGTGCTATATGACATCCATTCCAAAGGCGCCGAAGCATATTTCCAACTAGCTAAGGAGATTCTGGCCCATGACACGAAAGCCTCTGGGCAGGGGGCTGAGCGCGCTATTGTCAGCTGATCAAGAGACGGCGGTAGTGGATAGCTCAGATATTGCGATTGACCTGATCGATCCTAGTCCAGTCCAACCACGTAGTCATTTCGATGATCGCGCCTTAAAGGAGTTGGCAATGTCGATTCGTGAGAACGGCATAGTTCAACCCGTGCTGGTGCGCCCCAACGGTGCTCGTTATGAGTTGGTCGCCGGCGAGCGCCGCTGGCGGGCGGCACAGCTAGCCGGATTGGATCGAATCCCCGTCGTGATCCGGGATATACCCACCGACAAGGTGCTTGAGCTCGCGCTGATCGAGAACATACAGCGGGAGGATCTAAATGCCATCGAGGAGGCGCGTGCCTACAAGAAGCTTATTGAGGCTGTAGGTCTGACTCAGGAAGCACTGGGGCAACGTGTGGGGCGTGACAGGTCTTATATTACGAATATAATCCGGCTGCTGCGTTTGCCTGACGATCTGCAACAGCTCGTTCAGGAAGGCAAGCTTTCAGCTGGGCACGCGCGAACGTTACTGGGTACGGATGATGTCGCTGCACAAAGACGGGTGGCGAGAAAGATTCTCGACAAGGGACTTTCCGTTAGGGAGACTGAAAAAGCAATTCAACTACTAGTGAGCGGCGCTGCTAAGAGCCCCGGTAAGAAGACCGGCCAGGCAGATCCAAATCTCAAAGCTGCAGAGGCAAAGCTCCGACGCAAGCTTGGCACGCGGATCAACATCCTGCCGAGCAATTCAAGACCTGGGGGCAAGATTGAAATCGAGTATTACGATAATCGGGACCTTGATCGTTTTTATGAACTATTGATGGCCGGGTCTGCCTTATAGTATTTTCCACCTAGTCTCCACTGTATTTTATACTATCCACTTTTTATCTACAGGGTTTCAGGTTTGGGTGTGGGGTGCTGGCACGGGCATTTAGGGGATCAGGACTGGGAGAGGGTATTAACGGCCCGGTGGTTAACGGCCCGGTGGTTTGACGCTCTGTCCGAGCGCATGCTAGACTCGCCAGCTTTTTGGGCACCTGAAAAAAGCCTTGAATGTTCTAAAGGCGATAGCCGCGGCAAACTCGAATGATAATCTTCGCTCTAGCGGAAAACACGATCCAACTTGTGCCCGACGGCACTTTATTGATTCATCTTCTGATTGTTGTGGCGATGGTCTTCATTCTCAATCGGACCCTTTTTCGTCCTATTAACAAGATCCTCGCGGAACGCGATGCCCAAACAAGCGGGAGATTGAGTGAAGCAAAGAAGCTCCAGGGTGACCTTGAGATCAGCCTGACCAGGTATGAGCAAGGCTTGAGAGAGGCACGCACTTCAGCTTATCAACTTATTGAGAAGCAGCGGATCGAAGCCCTTAAGCTCCGCGACCAGCAGGTTTCTCAGGTACGGGAAGAGATTCGCGCTCTGGTCTCCAAAGAGAAGTCAGAGATCGAGCGGCAAACGGAAGAGGCGCGGCGGGCTATCGCGCTTGAGTCGACCGCGAGTGCTATTCAAATCGGTTCGCGAATCCTGCATCGCCCCATTGAAGACAGGGGGCTCGCGTCTAACTAATTATGCTCCCTACTGTCGCAGTAATCTTCATTGCTCTTTTCCTCGAAACTGAAACTCACACCAAGCCTTGGTGGGACTATCCAGGCTTGGAAGTTTGGAAGTTCGTCAACCTTTTCCTCTTCGCTGGCGGTATGGTTTACTTATTAAAGCGCCCACTGAGTGAGGCTTTTCGGGCTCGCCGAGAGGGAATCCGTCGAGAACTCCTGAAAGCAAGAGAGGAAAGAGATCAGGCGCTGGCAAAGTTAGCTGACATCCAGAGGCGCCTGGACTTGCTGGATTCTGAAATTGCGGTTATTCGAGAGCACTCTCAGTTCGAAGCACAAACCGAGCAGGAGCGCATCATGCGCGACACTGAACAGGAGATCCTCAAGTTGAAAGAGCAGTCGCAGCGCGAAATTGTCAGTGCCGGCAAAGTGGCGAAACATGAGTTGAGGCGCTTTGCCGCTCAGCAGAGTGTTCGACTCGCCGAAGAGATCGTTCGCCGGGAAATAGGATCCGACGATGACGCAAGGTTGATTGAACTCAACGTAGAACAATTGGGGAGGCCCTGAATTTGAGCCTGCAAACAATCGCTCGACGCTATGCCATAGCGCTCGCAGACGTTGCAATTGAGGGCGGCGAGGCAGTCGCGGTGCAGAAGGAGTTGCTCGCTTGGGGGGAGATGATTTCCTCAAATCGGCTGCTGGCGGAGGCATTGGGCAATCCAACCGTACCTTACGACCAGAAACAGAAGGTTTTGGACGAGTTAATTCAACGGACGAATGTGCGCAAGACCAGCGCTAATTTTCTCAAACTGCTTTTGCGAAACCAGCGCCTCAGTGAAATTAATGAAGTTAATAAGTGGTTTAGCCAAATTCTTGACGAACGCTCCGGTGTCATCGCCGCTGAAGTAACTACTGCACGACCCGTCTCTGAAAAATCGGCCGAAGCGTTACGGCAAAAGCTTGCCACCGTCAGCGGTAAGAAGGTGCGCTTAAAATTTATTACCGATGAGAGTTTGATTGGAGGCATGGTCGCGCGTATTGGTTCGACCGTGTATGACGGGTCTATTCGCAATCAACTCCGCGAGATGGAATTGAAACTGGCAGGGAGCTAGGACTATATGGAACCGATTAAGGCTAATGAAATAAACGAAATTATTCGCAAGCAGATTGTGAACTTTGAAGCCGGCGTCACGGTCATGGAAGTCGGAACAGTCATCAAAGTCGGCGACGGAATCGCAGAAATCCACGGTCTCGAAAAGGTGATGGCAGGTGAGTTGTTGGAGTTCCCTCACGAAGTGCGCGGGCTCGCTCTGAACCTTGAGGAAGACAAGGTCGGCGCCGTGCTGTTCGGAGATTTTCAAACCATTAAAGAAGGCGATTTGGTAAAGCGAACGGGGCGAATCATGCAGGTGCCCGTTGGCGACGCACTTATCGGGCGAGTAGTCGATGCCCTTGGCAATCCGATTGATGATCGGGGTCCAATCGTTACTGATACTTATAACCCTGTAGAGCGTATTGCTCCGGGCGTCGTTGATCGTCAACCGGTGAAGGAACCATTGCAGACCGGTCTCAAAGCAATTGATGCGATGGTTCCCATCGGTCGGGGACAGCGCGAACTAATAATCGGCGATCGCCAGACAGGAAAGACCGCTGTTGCAGTCGATACCATTATCAATCAGAAGGGTAAGGACGTAATTTGTATCTATGTCGCAATCGGTCAGAAGGCCTCTACTGTTGCCCAGGTTGTAAAGACTCTTTCTGACCATGGCGCCATGGACTACACCATTGTAGTCAAGGCGACGGCTTCAGACCCGGCGGCGATGCAATTTCTGGCGCCCTATTCCGGAGCTGCAATGGGCGAGTACTTTCGCGACACCGGACGTCACGCGCTAACTATTTACGATGATCTGTCGAAGCAGGCAGCCGCCTATCGCGAAATCTCTCTGCTGCTTCGTCGACCTCCCGGTCGCGAGGCCTATCCCGGCGATGTTTTCTATCTGCACTCGCGCCTGCTTGAACGTGCGGCAAAGCTTGCCGATGCAAAGGGCGGGGGATCTTTGACCAGCCTGCCGATCATCGAAACCCAGGCGGGCGACATCTCTGCCTATATCCCCACCAATGTCATTTCGATTACGGATGGACAGATCTTTCTTGAAGCGGATCTGTTCAATTCCGGTATTCGTCCTGGTATCAATGTGGGTAATAGTGTCTCGCGCGTAGGTGGGTCGGCGCAGATCAAAGCAATGAAACAGGTAGCTGGCTCACTGCGACTTGATCTCGCGCAGTTCAGAGAACTACAAGCCTTTGCGCAGTTCGGTTCGGATCTTGACAAGGCAACGCAATCACAGCTGGCTCGTGGGGAACGGCTGACGGAAATATTGAAGCAGCCACAATATCAACCCATGTCGGTTGAGAAACAAGTCCTGGTGATCTGGGCCGCAACCAATGGTTACGTAGACGACGTCGCGATTGAAGATGTGCGGCGCTTTGAATCGGAACTCCTGCAATTCGTCGAGAATTCGCACCCCAGCGTCCTGCAGAAAATACGGGAAAAGAAAGCACTAACGGACGAGATTACAGCAGATTTGAAACAGGCCATTGCCGATTTCAGGGATTCCTGGAAAGACCGAAAGGCGAGCGAGGCAGCGGCCACGCGGGCTGAGGTTGCGGGCGCCACTGCCTAGTCGGAAACAGCAAGGACAGATCACAAAAACCCTGCATGCCGAATCTTTTGGACATTCGCCGGCGAATCAAGTCGGTCAAGAACACGCAGCAAATCACGAAAGCCATGAAAATGGTTTCCGCGGCGAAGCTGAAGCGCGCCCAGGATCGGGTAGTCACCGCGCGTCCTTTCGCCAACAAGATGACGCAGGTGCTCGGAGCTTTAGCGGACCGCACGGATGAGAACTTTCATCACCCGTTGCTGGACGTGCGGGGCGATGAGCGCTATTTGCTCGTGCTCGTAACGGCCGACAAGGGCCTTTGTGGCGCCTTCAATACGAATCTGATCAAGGCAGCTCAGGCCTTCATTCGAGACAACCCCGGCAAGCAGATCGAGTTGCTCACCGCCGGGCGCAAGGGTCGGGATTTTTTCAAGCGACGCCAGTTTACTATTGTGGGCGAGTACGTCGGCTTGACTGGGAAGGGTCGCGTCGATTTTTCGGAAGCTTTGGAAGTAGCCGGTGACGTCATCAAGCGTTTCAGTGAAGACGACAAGATTGACAAGGCTTTCATAGTCTACAACGAATTTAAGTCGGTGCTGCAGCAACGAGTTGTCATCGAACAACTGCTGCCAGTAGCGCGCGTCAGTGACAACACTCCGGCGCCAGACGCGTTCGCTGATGGGCGTAACCTGGTTGACTACATCTACGAGCAGTCCCCGGCCGAAATTTTCAGCGTGCTGTTGCCCAGGCTGGTTGAGACGCAGGTCTTTCGAGCCTTACTGGAGTCAGTTGCCTCGGAACAGGGTGCGCGCATGACCGCCATGGACTCTGCTTCGAAGAATGCCAGGGAATTGATTGACAGCCTGACTCTGAATATGAATCGTGTGCGACAAGCCGCGATTACCAACGAGATCATCGAAATTGTCGGTGGCGCCGCAGCTTTATAAGCTTATAACGGTTCGCGTTATTGTGATGGGAAGCCAAACGCGGCTTCCCTTTTATTATTTAGTGCCCATTGTCCATGAGTGAAGAAATCCTGCGCCAGCCCCCGCAATCCGAATCTGGCCGGCTGCGTCGCTATCTTCCTTTGCTGGCCTGGATGGCGGTGATTTTCTTTGCCTCCACCGGAGAGTTTTCGGCGGCTAATACCAACGCTCTCATTCAACCACTGCTGCGTTGGTTCTTTCCCCATCTCACCGATGAGGGCATTGCCAATATTCACTTTTTGCTGCGCAAGTGCGGCCACTTTAGTGAGTACGCCGTCCTGGGTTGGTTGGCGTTTAAGGCATTCGCTGGCTCATCGCATGCAAGACTGCGCCAACACTCGTACCTGGCGGCGCTGAGTCTCATTTGCTTGTATGCCATCCTGGACGAGTATCATCAGAGCTTTGTTGCCTCCCGCACGGCATCGATCTACGACAGCCTGCTGGACATGGCTGGGGGAATTACGGCCCTGGTTGTCGTTGCCCTCTGGCAGCGCCGGCGGGGCTCTCGCGAAAAGGTCCAAACCGTTCGTTAGCAAGCAAAGCCATCCGCCTGCGTGGGGTGCCGGTGCTTGAACATCGCATCCGCTTTAACCGTATAATGCTGGGTGGCAGGCTCGACCGCAAAGGAGAATCAGAAACGATATGGGAATACTTGACGCGATTCGCACGCAATTCATCGAAGTTATTGAATGGCTCGACGACTCGGGCAATACGATGCTTTATCGCTTCCCGGTGCATGATCAGGAAATCAAGAATGGCGCCCGCTTGACGGTGCGCGAATCGCAAACGGCGGTCTTTGTTTTTCAAGGCCAGATTGCCGATGTGTTTCCGCCCGGCTTATATACTATCGATGGCGGCAACACTCCGGTGCTGACTAAGCTCGGCGCCTGGAAGCATGGATTCACTTCGCCATTTAAGTCAGAAGTCTACTTTGTCAATACCAAACAGTTCACGGATTTAAAATGGGGGACACCCAATCCTGTGATGATGCGCGACACTGATTTTGGCATGGTCCGTCTGCGCGCGTTCGGCATTTACTCGATTCGGATTAGTGATCCGCGTGCATTCATCAAAGAGATTGCCGGCACCAATGCACGCTTTGAGACCGAAGACATCGAAGGCCAGTTGCGCCGGACGCTTGTCAGTGGCTTCAGCGACGCGGTCGCCGAATCTAAGATTGCGGCACTCGATCTCGCGGCTCACTATGATGAGTTGGGCGGAGTATTGCGCACCAGGTTGGATCAGGAGTTCAAGTCCTTTGGTCTCGACCTGGCAAAGTTCGTCATCGAAAACATATCACTGCCGCCCGAAGTCGAAGCGGCGATGGACAAGCGAACATCGATGGGCGTTATTGGCGACGTCAATCGATATACCCAATTCCAGGCTGCCGATGCGATGCGCGACGCAGCCCAGAATCCATCGGGTGGCGCGGGTTTGGGAGCCGGACTGGGCGCGGGCTTTGCGGTTGGCAACGTAATGGCGGGTGCCATAAGCAATGCCGTTAGTCCGCAATCCGCTGGTTCAACGGGTGGCAATGCGGCCACGGTCAAGTGTAACAAGTGCGGCGCCGCCACTGCGGCATCGTCAAAGTTCTGTAATGAGTGCGGGGCAAAGATGGAAGCCGCAGCACCCTCTGCTCCCTGCATCAAGTGCGGAGCTTCTCTGCAACCGGGCGCCAGGTTCTGTAGCGAGTGCGGTTCCAGTCAGGAAAAGGCGAAGTGTACAAATTGCCAGGCCGAACTCGCCCCGGGGACAAAGTTTTGTAACGAGTGCGGCACCAAGGTCGGCTAAATCGCCTCGCCCTGATTCAACGTCCGCAGCACGGCGTTTGTGAGTTCAAGAACTTTAGGTGCGTGTTGTTCGCAACCGCGCCCATAAGCTGGAACTCTTGAATGCCATCTGCGGGCGTTTTTTTGCCAGCCGGCGCAAACTAACGGTTTGCTTCGCAGTGCTGGTATGCTGGACACCCCATATCCCCTGAAGATACTTGATGAATTTGTTGATGAGAGGTCTAAAATGTTGAGCCGCCTCAAGCATCCCCGGCGCGTCGTAATAACCGGCATGGGATGCATGACGCCCATCGGACTGGGCCGGGAAGCTTTTTGGCAGGGCCTTATTGATGGTAAAAGCGGCGTCCGACGGATTGAAGGCTTCGATGTTTCAGATTCCGCTGTAAAGATAGCCGCTCAGGTGCTCGGCTTTGATTGGGAATCTCAACTCAATCCAAAGGACCGAAAGCACGTACCGCGCACGGTCCCCCTGGCGCTTGCCGCCGCTCGAGAAGCACTCGCCGATGCCAACTATCCCACGACCGACCTTTCTTTAGACCAGCGTCGGGCCACTGGCGTGGTAGTGGGAACCGGCGGTGGTGGTCTGGCTTTCACTGAACAACAATACGAGTACTGGTATGTGGGCCCGGTGCACAAAGCCAGTGTTTATACAATTCCCTCATCAACCCATGGGGGACTTTCCAGTGAGCTATCGATGGCCTTTGGGCTGCGTGGACTGTCGCATGTGATCTCGACCGGATGCACGAGTTCAACTGATGCGATTGCCTATGCAGCGCAGCATATTGCCCTCGGCCGGCAGGATGTGATGCTGAGCGGCGGAGTGGATGCCCCTATCGCTCCGGGAATCATGGCGGGATTCAATTTGATGACGGTCCTTACCAGTGATTGGAATGACGAACCGCATCGTGCGTCCCGCCCCTTCTCGCGCGACCGATCCGGCATAGTAGTGGGCGAGGGTGCCTGGATCTACGTACTCGAAGAATTTGAGCATGCCGCCAGGCGCGGCGCGCGAGTATACGCAGAGATAACCGGATACGGCGCAACCTGCGATGCTTATCATCGTGTACGCCTGGAAGAATCGGGCGACGAACCGGCGCGCGCGATGCGGCTGGCCCTGGCCGATGCGGGACGAGATCCCGGCGAAGTTGATTATGTAAACCTGCACGGAACATCGACGCTCTTGAATGATAGGATTGAAACCAGCGCCCTGAAGCTGGCCTTCAATAGCCATGCCTCAGGGATTCCCATGTCTGCGACCAAGTCCCAGATCGGTCACCCTCAAGGGGCGAGTGGCGCAGCCGGACTGGGTGCCACCTTGTGCGCGATGCAGACTAATCTTATCCCCCCGACCATCAACCTCGACCAGCCTGATCCAGTTTGCGATTTGGATTACGTTCCCAACCAGGCGCGTGCCGCAGAGGTGAAAGTAGCACTCTGTAACTGCATAGGCTTTGGTTCCAAGAATAGTGCACTCGTTATTGAAAGACCGTAATTCGTCAGCCGCGAAACGAGTCCCGCAAGAGTCGAGAGGTTTGGTTTGCGGCCGTATTTGGAATGTAGCTTGTTTCAGCTCCTGTAAACCATGTTCGACCGCTTCCAGCGTCGCAGTTCCGAGCTCGAGCACCTCGACAAAGGCGATTACACCGCTGCTGAATACGAAGGGTGTATCGTCGAACTGCAACGCGTGAATCGCTGGTTGGGAGATGCGCGCGCGCTGCGCTCTTCCCTGTTGCGAGAAATTGAATCGTCCTCTGACACAAACTTCTCAGTAGTGGATGTGGGAGCCGGTTCCGGTGAGTTGTTGCGGGTTATTGACGAGTGGTCACGAGGTAAGGGCAAGCGGGGGCACCTGGTGGGGCTGGAATTAAATGCGCGTTCGGCAGATGCGATCAGAGCTCACCATTCAAAGAACCAAACGACTGAGATTGCGGCGCTGCGTGGTGATGCTTTGAGTTTGCCCTTTGTAGATGGAGCCTTTGACTACGCTATGTGTTCGCTGTTTACGCATCATTTTGCTGACCAGGAGGTGCAAGCCATTTTGCGGGAGCTAGCGCGAGTTGCGCGTTACAAAATTTTTGTCATCGATTTGCATCGCCATCCAGTCGCTTATTATTTTTATACGACCGTGGGCCGTCTATTCCTGCACAACCGCCTTATTCGAGAGGATGGGGCACTCTCAATACTGCGCAGCTTCAAACCGAGAGAACTGGAGAGACTGGCGCACACAGCCGGACTGCGAAACGCGCGGGTCCGGCGCTATTTCCCTTTCAGGTTAGTTTTGGCGGCTTAACCGTGCTGGTGGGCAGGCAGTGACGTTCGACGGGATTGCTCTGTTATGGAAGAGGCTGCGCCAGGTCCTCTGACACCTGCAATCTCTCACGGGTAGGTCCAAGTGTGATGTTGACCACTTCCGACAGTTACGACGTGATCGTGGCCGGTGCCGGGCCCGCGGGCTCGAGTGCTGCCATTGATCTGGCGGCCGGTGGGTTGCGGGTACTGCTCGTCGAGCAAAAGAAATTCCCGCGCGACAAACTTTGCGGCGAGTTCATCTCTCCCGAGTGTCTCAATCATTTTGCGCGGCTGGGCGTTTCCGCCGGCATGCTCGCTGCCGGCGGTACACCTCTAACGCAGACTGTTTTTTATGCGCGCGGCGGTCGCAACGTCGAGGTGCCCAGCAACTGGTTTGACTTGCATCAGCCAGCGCTCGGGCTCAGCCGGGCGGAAATGGATCACCAACTGCTGGAGCGGGCTCGCGCCATCGGCGTCACCGTGCTTGAAGAGACACAGGCAGCGATCCTCGCCGGCGACAAAGGCGTTCGTGGGGTGCTATTAAAATCGTCAACCGGCACGACCGAGGCAACGGCTCTCATTGTTATCGACGCTACCGGGAGATCTAGCGCTTTGGCCCAGCGATCAGGTTTGGCCCGCAAAGGGCCACCTCGCCGCGCTTCGCTGGTTGCCTTCAAGGCACATCTTAGAGATGCCTCGCCGGCGCCCGGTACCTGCGAAATATATTTTTACCCCGGCGGTTATGGTGGTTTGAGCGATATTGAGAAAGGCCTGAGCAATCTTTGCTTTATCGTAGCCGCAGAAGATGTGCGCGCCTGTCAGGCCGATCCCGAAAGAGCGATGCGCGAAATAGTGACAAAAAATTCACGCGCTTCGCAATCGCTGGCTCATGCCCGTATAGAGGGTAAATGGCTCGCCGTGGCGCTGGAGAGTTTTGGTCGCCGAAGACCGGTACCCACGACCGGATTGTTGATGATTGGAGATGCAGCCGCTTTCATAGATCCATTTACCGGAAGTGGGATGCTGATGGCTCTGGAGGGCGGCGCGCTGGCTGCGAGTGTCATCCTGCAAAACCTCTCAGATCTGCGACATAGAGGGTCCGCCGCACTCGAGGCCGACTACACCCAGCGTTATCAGCGCCAGTTTGGTTCTCGTCTCCGCCTTTGCTCACTGCTGCGCCGGGCGGCATTTGTTCCTGCGCTGGCTGATGTTGCCATCAGCCTTTGCGGCGCCAGTGTGAGAGTGCGGCATGCCCTGGCGGTAAGGACCCGACAGGCCTGAAAGCGGTCAAGGGTGATTTAGACGTACCCGCGGGCGGCGAAAAAATTACTGCGTTAGGTCGCTTTGGTTCACAATTGCTTGCCACAAATGGCCGGTTTGCTGTAAATATACGGGGAGTTTTACGAGTGTGCACGCGAGCGCCATCTCCAGCAGGGCGTATTAATGGTTCCATGACAGCCGAAATTCGCTCCCATCACACATCACTGGATTCCTTGCTTACGGCGTTTCTATTTCTGAAGAGTTTTCAATCAGCCCTTCTTGTTTAGTTATTGCAAGTAATTGCCAGGGCCGACCGCCCCTATTTTGGTTAAGGAGAAAGACGATGTTTGCTTCTTCGATGCACTACCTTAAGATCTCTTTACGCGCTGTCCTGCTGCTGGCAATTGCCATGGTGGGTGCGAGCGTGGCCTTCGCTCAGTCCCAATCAGATGCCGCTGATTTGCGTGGTTACGTGCGAGACCAGCAGGGGGCTCTAGTTGCCAATGCGACGGTCACGGCCCGAAATCCGGCGCGGAATCTGTCCCGCACCACCACCACCAATCAAGAAGGTTTTTATCAGCTTGTCAATCTAACGCCTGGTGAATACGACGTAACGGTCGAGGCGCAGAGTTTTAAAAAGGCATCACTGCCCGGAGTCAGGCTGACCATCGGACAACGTGCCGACCTGGATGTGAGTCTTGAACCAGGCTCTATCGACGCGGTGGTAACGATCTCCGGAGCCACTACGGAATTAGTGGAAACGTCAAAGACCACCATCTCAACTACCGTCGATCAGCAGCGAATTGAGAACCTGCCAATCAACGAACGCAACTACCTGTCGTTTGCGCTCACCACTTCCACGGTGGGACGTGACAATGGCCGGCCAATTGGACCAGCGCCGACGACCGGTTTGAATTTCGGAGGTCAACGCGGCCGCTCGAATCTGGTCCAGGTAGATGGCGCCGACAACACCGACAATTCGGTTAACGCTTCCCGTTCCACCGTGTCCCAGGAAGCGGTTCAGGAATTTCAGGTCGTCACCAACTCATTTGCCCCGGAGTTTGGCCGCTCGGCAGGCGGAGTGGTCAATGTGGTTACCAAGAGCGGCACTAATCAGTTCCGCGGCAACGTCTTCGGGTTTCTCCGCGACAATGACTTCCAGGCGCGAAACCCGTTTGCTCCGGTAGCCAAGCCACCCTTCAGGCGCAGCCAGTATGGGTTTACGATCGGTGGACCGTTCGATACTGATCGCACCTTCTTTTTCTTCGCTTTTGAACGACGCAAGCGAGACGAATCGGGCTTTTTCACAAGCAATGTTAGACAGGGACTAGGCGGCTCGGCGACCATACCCGTAGTGCCGGGACTCAATCCTGTTGCGAGAACGTTTAATAACATCACGCCCGCACAGGCTGGATATATTAATGGCTTAGTAGCGGTTGGCGGCACCGCAATATGTCTTGCCAGGGCCTACGCTTTCTTTGCTTCCAGTGGCGGTTCGACCGGCTTGGCCGGTTCTAACCCGCTGAGCAGTCCGAATGATGGCAGCGTCTGCCCTGCGATTAGTCCAATCCTGCCGGGCACCATTGGCTCGCGCTTCATTTTGTCCGGCGCACCTGTGCCGGTATCGACTGCCAACGCCGCCGGCCAGTTCATAGCCTTTCGTCCGCTGCTGAACCTGCAGACGGTTTTTCCGATTACCGATCGCACCACGTTCAATTCCATTCGCATCGATCACTCAATCACTAACGATCATCAACTCTCGATGCGCTTCGGCTACAATCCGAGCACCATCACCGGGATTCAGGTCGAATCGCAAAACCAATCTCTCGGACAAAACGACTTTTCCCGCACCGGCATTCAGACCTTGAAAGACTATTCGTTTGTGACCACGCTCACCTCAACGCTTTCAGGCAAGGCGGTCAATGAGGCACGGTTCAATTTTGGTGAGCGGCGCGCGACCTTCCGTTCGCAGAACGGTGATGCCGTTGCTTTCAACATTTCGGGAACAGCGTTTATCGGCCGCGAACTTTTCTCGCCCGTAATTCGCACGGAGACGCGTTACGAATACACCGACAATATCAGTCTGATAGCGGGAAATCACAACTTTAAGTTTGGCGGGGATGCAGCATTTTTGCAGATTCCCAAAGCGAACTTCGAATTGAACTTCGCCGGCCTTTTCAATTTCGGCGGATTGTCGGCCACTACGCTGAACCCGGCTTTCGCGGGCGCGCCTGATTTTACGCCCGTGCAGCAATACGGTCTTGGCTTCCCGGCAAATTTCATTCAGGGATTTGGCGACCCGGTGAGCCGATTGAAGAACAAGCCGTTTGCCTTCTTTGCCCAGGACTCCTGGAAGGTAAGACCTAACCTGACGATCAACTACGGCGTTCGTTATGACGTCGAACTCACGGACTTAATCGCGCCGATTGGATTGAAAGATCCGTTGTCGGGAATCACCCTCACGGCTGCGGACGTGTTGGCGGCCCAGGATGCTCTGAACGTCCGCCAGGGCTTCCCGCGCGACAAAAATAATTGGGCGCCCCGCTTGGCCTTTGCCTGGGACGTTAATAACAATGCCAAGACGGTAGTGCGCGGAGCCTTTGGTATTTTCTATGACCATCCCCTCCAGGCAATCGCCTTCAACTCAGATATTGCGGACGCCGTGCAACAACAACAGGGAATTCTGATCCCCGGCAGCCCTTCACCGACGGCACTGCTAAACGCTGTGCAGGTATTTCAAGGCACGGTGGTGGTTTGTAATTTTCCGGGCGCAGTTCCCGGCGTCAACTGCACACCGGGCGCGGCCAGCAGCGCGCAGTATCAAAGTGGACGCCAACGCTTCAACGATCAAACCTTCCCGGGTTTTGGCCCCGTTCTGCCATTCACACTCCATGTCAGCAAAGACTTTGAATATGCCTACGCAAATCAGGGCAGCCTGTCCATTGAACGGCAGTTGACCAGGGATATGACCATTTCCGCAAACTACCTGTTTGTAGGGGCGCACCATCTGCCACACCCTCTCGATATAAACGCACCGCGCATTGATCTTCAGATCGCGAACTTTGCGCGTTTCGCCGGTCGCAATCCGAACAACACCACAGAAGCCATCGCTTTCTCGATCCCTACTACCGGAACACCGTGTCCCGGTGGCGTGCCACTGCTTTGCTACACGCAGGCGACACCGGCCGGTTCGGCGGCTTACCCGACGGCGGGTCAAACATTCGCGATCATCATACCGGGAATGGTGACGGCGCCGCTGGCCAACCTCGGCAATCGCATTGTGAATGCCGGCGTGGCAAATTTCTTCCGTCCGAACGCACCGAACTATTTTCTGGCCCAGGCCTTGTCCGGCGGACTGGTTACGCCGGCGACTCTAAACAGCGCCCTGGGTGGTTCGCTGCGTAGCCCGGGAGTCGTTTCGCCGTTTGGGTCCGTGAACGCTCAGACGTCGGACGGCAACTCGAATTACAACGCCTTGAATGTCGATATCAAGAAACGTTTCTCCCACAACTTCCAGTTCCTGGCGTCCTACACATGGTCGCATTCGATTGACGACTCCTCGGATCTGCAGACCTTATTGCTGCCCCAGGATAATCGAAACTTCCGCGCGGAACGGGCCGATTCGTTATTCGACCAGCGACATCGCTTCGTTTTCAGCGGGGTGGTTACCTCGCCGGCCGCTTGGCGCTCGGGCGATGGCCTGCACAAATTCCTGGCTGATTTTACGGTCGCGCCAATACTGGAAATCTCTTCCGGGCGTCCTTTCAATATCCTGACCAATCAGGATACGAACAACGACCAGTCCAGCCAAACGGATCGTCCAAATGTGGCCGCTGATGGCACATTGACCATTCCCGGGGCCTTCGCTTCCGGAACCCTGGGACGAAATGTGGGCCTTACCCATCGTTTTATGTCAGTCGACATGCGACTTTCTCGCACCATCAAATGGAACGAGCGGGTGAAGCTGGATGTGATTGCCGAGGGCTTTAATCTCTTCAATCGCTTTAACGAAGGCTCAGCGTCGCCATTTTTTGATGACGTCAACGCGTTTCGTCAGCGCGCCGGCAACGGCCGTTATTACAGCCGGCCAACTGCGGCATTTGATCCACGACAATTTCAATTTGGCCTGAAACTCAGCTTCTAGTGGGACTTGAACCAATAGGTGGCCCCTGGGGCCATTTATTGGTTCAAACTCAAGAAAATGACGAGCTAGTCAATCTCACCACCATCGCTTGACCGCTGTTCAGCGTGTTACTGCGACTGACTCAACGATTACCACATCCAATGTCCTATCGGGTATCAGCCATTCCGGGGGTTGAGGGGAGACTGTTCAGCCT
>Ga0209798_10000176_pt1 | contig 36518 bp, 25 predicted proteins | sample DOMMetBare3Fresh_FD_187475 | JGI IMG/M metagenome (GOLD analysis project Ga0209798, IMG submission 187475) | Wetland sediment microbial communities from St. Louis River estuary, USA, under dissolved organic matter induced mercury methylation -... | ecosystem: Environmental > Aquatic >...
TTGGCGCGAAAGTAGGCCTCGGGCTCCTGGATCGACGGCACGATGTCGGCGCGCGCGGCGAGATGAAACACGCGCTCGACGCCGGCCATCGCGCCGGCCACCGCCGCCGCATCCGCCACATCACCTTCGATGACGGTAAGGCTGTGATTCCCGTCGTGCTGCTGCAGGTTGGCGCGCCGGCCGACCACGAGACTGTCGAGCACCCGGACGGAGCGACCGTCCGCGAGCAGTCGATCGACGAGATGGCTTCCAATGAAGCCTGCTCCGCCGGTCACCAAGTCGAGCCCGGACGTCATGGCCACCCCTGAATGCGCCGACCTCATCCTCGCGCAGATCGGCGCGACTACCTTAGGCGCGGCTACCTTATAGGTGCAAAAAACTCTGATGCAAACCGGACGCGACCAAGCGACGAGTCTGCGAAGGATTCGCACTTACGCGCCGCTGATCCGATTTCGCGTCTGGCTTGACAAAATGCCGCAACGCAAGCCACTGCCTAGAGAATCATGCTCAATGAAGGTTTGGAAACATGGCTCGAGCTGCGGCGCGCACCGCAACAGCGCCACGGTGGATGGCTACGAGATGTATTCTAACCAACGACAACGCCGGGCCAATAGAGAATAGATCGGGGATCAGTTTTGCAACACATTGCCGAGCGCTTTGAACAATTTCAGAAGGCCTATCAGGCCCAAAACTATGGCTTTGCTTATGATTACTTCATGGAAGCGCTTCGCGAAGATCCAAGCGCAGCTTTTCGTTACTTCGTTGCGCGCGCAAGCGGCCCAGTGAATGCGACCGTCCGGTATACCGGACGAGCGGCCGAGCTGGCGGCAAGGCTTGACGGACTTCTTGCGCAGAACCCGAGCATGAACATGCTTTGCGACGACGATCCTCACGTTGTCCAGCGAATATGCGACTTGAGAGAATCAAACATAAGGAAGGGGCTTCCAAGCATTGTGCTTGTGACTGCGGGCAAGGCCGCATCGGTATCGGTCGCCAATATCTTCAATTCCGGCTTCAACCTTCCAAGCGTCGCATACTCACTGGTCACGCTCGAGGTTATCGAAAGCTGGGCGCGCGACTACGCGCGAGGGGGCGCATGTTACACAACACATCTTCGCCCGACGGCTCAGAACATCATGCGCCTTAAGCGCAGCGGCATCGACAAAGTTATCGTGCACGTTCGTGATCCACGCCAAACACTGTTATCCATGATGCACCACGTGTCACTCTATCCAGACCAGCTTGTCACATTATCCAAGACAATTGAAACGCTCTCGATTGCAGAGCAGATCGACGAGCTGATGGATTTCTTTGTTTCAAGAATCCAATGGATCATTGGCTGGATGGAAGCCGAGACCGAATTGGACGTGATGTTCTCGACCTTTGAAGAGTTTGTTTCTGACAAGGACGCTTTCGTTCAGCGCTACTTGGATTTCTACAAGGGGCCGATCGAGCACTTCTCGTATGAGAACGCCTTGGGGCGTCATAGCGGAATCGACTATCATTTTCGGAAAGGTGAGATTGCCGAGTGGCGCCGTGTCCTTCCTTGGAAGCAGGCGGAATACCTGTCAAACTGGATACCAAAGGACATGAAGGAGAGATTTGGATGGCCCGAATAACTGAGGAGAGCCTGATCGCCTAGACCTGCCCTTGGTGGCGGCCCCTAACGTCGACGAGCCGGCTTCATCCGCTCGAAAGCGCCCTCTTGGAACACCGTCCAATATCGCTCCTCAAGCGCCGTGATGTTTGTTTTCGTCCCCGTTGGCACGTCGATCGGCGGGACGAATGGAATATCGAACACCTTCTGCATCACGACAAACACTGAGGCATCGACTGCCCGATAATTCTCACTTCGGGATGCAATGCTGGCGTCAAACCCCTGAACGTGATCAATGATGTTTTGGGGCAAACCATATGAAGCATCGGATGTGCGAAAGTCAGCGGACAGAAACTTGTACCCGTTGCTCCGGGCCAGCATCCAAAAGAACTTCGGATTGTAGTTGACCAAACCATGATTGAAGTAGCCCTGAGCAGGGACAGAATGCACCATCACCCCCTGATGGGTCGTCAATTCGTGTATGACCTTAAAGGCATTCAACTGATTTGCGATATGCTCGGTGGTGCCGAAGTTCGTGACAAGATGATATTTCCCAACGTGGGCTGCAGGAGTGTGGTCACAATTGAGATCAAGCGCTAGACTGCCGGGGCTGCCGTCGATGTCAATCGACGCGTATTCGAAACCAAGCCAAAGCCAAAAGTCTCGCGATCGCGGCGCCGCCTCTGCCAAGTGCTCGAGATTGCCGTGAATGACGTGTGTTGATTGAGGCGCCTGCAGTTCAAAAGGCCGCTGTCTTCCGAATAGTTTTCCAAGCGCGGCAATCGCAGACCCAGATTGCAAGAAGCTGTTCGCGAGTTGCTGCGCCCCGATCTCCATCAGGAACGGCTGATCGGGCAAATAACGCCCCCTCTTTAGCCAGCCGACCAGATCGATGACGTCAGACCCAATTCCCATGGATACCGCCCAGCTTTCGGTTTTGGGTAGGCCTAGAAGCAGGCCTTAACCTAGCGCCGACACTGAAGTTATTCCCGTCCCGGACGCTGGCGCCAACATCGATCACCAACTAAAATACCAAATGCTTCGTTGGACTACCAGATAAGAATGGATGAGACAGGGGATCGACTGAGAGGTTTCGGCGGATATAAGATGAATAAAAGCAATCGGCGGTCTCAGATCGCCCCCTCTCATCCGAAGAAAAAAGCCAATTCTGCGCACGCGATTCGTGAGTAGAAATACAAAATCAGCGGCAGATCAGCCTGCGATCTTAGAAGAACATGTAGTCAGTAGGATGTATGGTCGCTGCGTTTGAAAGTGTAATCACATCATGCGTTAGGTTATCATAAGAGTTGACCTGCCAGTGCGTCGCATCGATCTGCACGAATGTTGCGCCCTGCGCTGCGGTACCATATCCAACGAACCAGATCTGATCACCTGCTCCGGATCCGTTGCCAGAGAAATCAACAATCGTGTCTCCGTTACCTTGGCCCGCGCTGAACACAAATATGTCATTGCCGAGCCCCCCCGTCAGCGTATCGAGGCCTGCTCGTCCGTCCAAGATATTGTTATTCGAATTGCCCATCAAGGCATTGTTGAGATCGTTGCCGGCGCCGTCGATTGCCGCAGTCCCGACCAATGTCAAGTTCTCTATGTTGACCGGCAATGTGTAGCTAATTGTTGAATTGACCGTGTCGTTGCCCTCGTTTGAATATTCTCCGATCCAGTCGCCCACATTGTCGACCCAATAGGTATCATCCCCGCCCCTGCCCCCCATCACATCAGCGCCTGACCCTCCGTCAAGAACATTAGCGCTCGAGTTTCCGATCAGCGCGTTGTTCAGATTGTTGCCGGTTGCATTGATCGCACCTGAACCTTCCACCAAAAACAGATATTCAACATTTGCTGGAAGTGTGTAGCTGATGGTTGAGCTAATTCGGTCGGTACCTTCGTTCGCATTCTCGATGACTGTATCGCCCACATTGTCGACCCAATAGACGTCGTTGCCGCTACGCCCGCTCATAGTATCGGCGCCCGCCCCCCCGTAAAGAAGGTTCGCATTCGAATTGCCCACCATAATGTTATTGAGCGCATTTCCGGCGGCGTCGGTCGCCGCCGACCCCTCTACGAGCGTTATGTTCTCCACGTTACCCGAAAGCCAATAGCTAATTGTGGCGAAGACTGTGTCGATGCCCTGGTTAGCATATTCACCCACGTTGTCGCCGACATTGTCGACATAATATATATCGTTGCCGGCGCCACCGCCCATGATATCCGCGCCAGCCCCTCCATCGAGGATGTTGTCACTTGAGTTGCCGAACAACACATTGTTCAGACTATTGCCAGTGGCGTTGATCGCGCCTGCGCCTTCGGTCAGGATCAGCCACTCAACGTTCGACGGCAGCGTATAACTGACAGTCGAATTGACGATATCAGTGCCTTCGTTGACGAGTTCTGTTACCGTGTCGCCCACGTTATCGACGTAGTATCGGTCGTCACCTGTGCCGCCAATCATCGTGTCTGCGCCGATTCCGCCGAACAGAACGTCGTTTCCACCGCCAGCAATGATCGTGTCGTTACCCGCACCACCGTCAAAATTATTGTTGCTCGAGTTCCCCGTCATCGTGTTGTCGAGGCTGTTGCCGAGCGCACTGATGGCGCCAGCGCCCTCGATCAGTACCACGTTCTCGACATTCGCCCACAGGGCAACATCCACAGTCGTATTGACCGTATCCGTTCCCTCGTTGGCGTTCTCGACGACGTTGTCTCCGGCATTGTCGACGAAGTAGATGTCGTTACCGGCCCCGCCCGTCATGACGTCGGCGCCGGCCCCGCCATCGATCCAGTCGTTGCCGCCGGCGGCTGAGAGCGTATCGTTGCCCGCGAACGCGAACATCGTGTCGTTGCCGGTCGTGCCGGCGAGCGAATTGATGCTGTCGTTGCCGAGGATGATGGGTACGGCGGCGCCGTTGTTATTATCATCGGCCTCGCTGACTTGCGCATTGTAGTCTGCGAGCACCCCGATGTAGTAGGTGCCGGGCGTCAGGTTGCTCGGCAGAGAAAACGCCGTCCCTTCGCTATCAAATGAGCTGGCGCCGAGCGCAGGCGTGGCGACGGTCGTCAGCAGCGTGTCGGCGGTGGTGATCGAGCTGTCGGCCGAGAGGTAGATGCCGGCGATCGAGGCCGCCACCGCCACAGTCCCGATATTGTTGAGCCGGTAGCTGATGCTCGCCCCCGTGAGGAGGAGATTGCTGGCGGTCAGGTCGGGCTGCGGCGAGCCACTGAAAATGAAATCGCCAGCGGCCAGGTTGCCCATGGTGACGTTCTGCAACGTCAGAATGTCGCCGGCGCCGAAGTTGATCACGGTGGCGGCGCCCACCTGCGTTGCATGCGAGAGCACGTCCGCGAGCATCGCGATGCCCGCCATGCCGCGCAGGTCGATACGATCAACGGTACCGGTCCCGGCGGTGAAATCGGTCACCGTGTCGCTGCCATAGCCGGTGGAGAACACGACGATGTCGTCACCGATGCCAGTGATGATCGTGTCGTTGCCAGTACCCCCGATCAGGGTGTCATTGCCGGCGCCGCCATCGAGCGTGTCGGCGCCGCCACGGCCATCGAGATTGTTGTCCGCCGTGTTTCCGGTGATCGTGTCGTTGCCGGTTCCGCCGATCGCGTTCTCGATCACCGAGGTCGTGTAGATCCCGATATTGCCGACAAGCCCGCCGATGTTGGAGAAGCTGCCGCCGGTGAGGTTGATCACCTGGTTCTGGCTGTAGCCCGAGGCGTTGAGCGTATCGGTGCCACCCGAATCGTAGATCGTCAGCGCCGGCGCCGTCGAATAGGTCGCGAAATTGTACATCGAGCCGGCGGTCGAGCCGAAGCCATAGACCGTGTCCCCGCTGCGCGTCGCCGCCGCGCCATAGAGGTTCTGGATGGCCAGGATGTCGGCCATCATCGGCGTCATGGTGAAGCGGTAGGAGGCGCCGCCGTAGTCGAGCTGGTCCATGTAGGACATCACGGTCAGCTGCCAAGTATCATTGGCGTAGGTGTTGTCGACACCGTAGGTGGCCGAGCCGTTGTAGGGGCCCGCGTGGCCGAGGCCGAGCGCATGGCCGATCTCGTGGATAAACGTCTGCAGCGTGTAGCTGTCGATCGCGCTGCTGCTGCCGTACCAGGTCGGGTCGACGTTGATGCTCGCCGACGTGATGATGCCGCTGCCGCCGTAGCTCGACGACGCGAAGGCGCCCGACTGGGTGTCGTCGAGCATGATCTGGGCGGCGCCGGTCGTCTCCACGAAGGTCAGGTTGGCGACCTCCGACCAGAGCTGGAAGGCGGCGCGCGCCAGATCCGCCCGCGCCGCCGAAAGCCCCGTGACGTTGAAGGTGATCGAGCTCACGCCCCAATGGTGGGCGACCGAGCCGTTCACCTCCCAATAGGTGTTGGTCAGGTAGTCGGCGATGTCGCCGACAGTGACGACCGGCGCGAACGGCGTCGTGCCGGTGGCCATGGTCAGGAGATATTGACCGGTGGTCGAGCCGAAGCCTTGGGCCGACAGGTAATAGGTCGCGGTCGTGCTCGCGGTGAAGGTCAGCTTCGAGTTGTTGAGCGGGCCGCTGTCGTCGTCGAACGTGATCTGCGTGCCGGCCGAATTGAGCAGCCGCAGATAGGCGTCGCTGAGCGCGCCGGTGCCGAAGCCACTGAGCGCAAAGGTGTAGGTCTGCCCGGCCGTGAGCGTGACGGCGTACCAATCCTGGTCGCCGCTTGTGTTGATGTAGCCGCGCATGGAGGTGCCGCTCGACATCGTCGAGGACGTGCCGGTCGAGCCGGCGACGGAATCCGATCCGGGGCTCTCCGCGTCGGCCGCCGGGCCGCCGGGTAATGCCGCCCAGGACGACGCGTCGCCGTTGGCGGACGCGACATCCGCAGCGCCGAGCTTATGGAGGTCCAGGCCTAACTGCTGGCACAGCTGGCACATGGCTTCCTCCGCTGGTTTGCCTGCTCGCTCATCACAGCGAGGTATGCCAGCGAACCTCTGACCGCCGGTTAAGCCGGTCGTTAAACTTGGATGGAGGCCGCCAATAGGAGCGAATCGCGAAAAACTGTCGGCTTGAAGGGCGGGCGGAACGACGGCAGCCGGCCGTTTCCCTGGGGAAACCTTGTCAATTGGTCACGAAAGTCGTGCTAGGAGCACGTGGGTTCGGAACGGGTCCGCGCGCGGCAGGCCTCCGTCGGAATGGTTGACAGTTCATGGATCGAGCGACGACCCTGTCCGTGATCCTGCCGAACTACAACCATGGGCTGCTGTTGCCGCGCGCCTCGCGGGCCCTCCTGGCGCAGGAGCGGCCGCCCGACGAAATCATCATCGTGGATGATGGTTCGTCCGACAACAGTCGCACCGTCATCGAAGAACTGGCCCGCAGCAGCCCCAAGTTTCGCATCCTGTGGAACGAGACCAATCGCGGCGCCATCCCAACGCTCAACCGCGGGATCGAGGCCGCCACCGGCCGCTATGTCTATCTGGCGGCCGCCGACGACTGGATCATGCCCGGCTTCTTCAAGCTCGCGCTGGCCGCGCTTGAGGCCAACCCAAGCTGCGGGCTGTTCTGCGGCGAATCGCTCCTCGTCGACGGACTGACCAACCGGCCGACCGGCGTGCGCCCCCCCGCCCGCCCGGCGCACCGGGCCGGCCCCATCAGCGCCCGGCAGACCGAGGCCCTGCTCAAACGCATCGACAACTTCATCCTGACCAATAGCTGCGTCTTCCGGCGCGACTGCATTGTGGCGGCCAGCAATCTCGACGGCACGCTCGGCCCGTTCGCGGACGGCATCATGGCACGCAAGATCGCGCTGACACATGGCTTCTACTATGCGCCGCACATCGTGGCCTGTTGGGCCGTCTATCCCGCCAGCTATTCTCGCCAGGCCGCTTCCGATCTCGACCAAGCCAAGAGCTTCCTCGATCAGATTCCGGCGCGGCTTGCGGCCGATCCCGCGTTTCCGCCCTGGTATCCAGCCGTGTTCGCCGAGCGTTGGCGCTTCGCGACCTCTCGCCTTGCATTGGACGCCGAACCCATCGATCATGAGCGCGTGATGGCCATGGGCGCGCGCTCACAACTCGATCGCATTGTGCTGCAGGCAATCTGGGCGCTGCCGAGCCTCTGGCTGGCGCGGCTGACAACCTTGGCCTGGCTCGCCATGCGACTGCGCCCGACTTCACTTGTTGCACTCGCGCGCACCGCGCTGGCCCGCCGGATCGGGCCCAGCACCGGCCGGCCTCGCACCGTCAGCCCCCCGTGAAATGCTCCGAGGACCCATGAACGACCTGGCGAGATACGCGAATATTTTTGAGGGAATAAAGCCGTGGTCCGGCATGCTGCCGGCCGGCTTCACGGTCGATTTCGTGGGCACGCGCATCGATCTCAAGTTCCGCACCATTTTCCCAGTCCACTCAGACCTGACCGGCGGCAAGGTCGTGCAGACGCGCCTGCCGACGATGTCCGATGGCGAAGGCTGGTTCGAGGCGGTCAATTGGATCGAGGCGGCGCGCGCGGCCCGCGACCGGTTCGTGATGATCACGCTCGGCGCCTGCTACGGCGCCCAGGCCGTCGGCTCGTACCGGGCGCTCGAGCTTATCAATCCGATGCCGAGCAAGTTCGTGGCGGTCGAGGGTGACCCCGAAAACGTCGCCTGGATCAGGCAGCACATGCGCGACAACGGCATGGACCCCGATGCGCACTGGATCGTGCAAGCGGCGATCAGCAACAACAACAATCCGGTGCTGTTCCCGGTGGGCTGGCCGGGACTGGGCATCCAGAATTGCTATGGAACAAACGAAGGCATCGCGCGCAAGATCTATGCCGACGAGATCATCGCCAGCGGCCGCGCCGACGAGGCGATCCGCAACATTTTCATCAACAACTCGACCGGGATCATCAAGAACCTGGTCCCCGGGCAGGACTTTCCCGGCGAGATCAAGATTGTCAGCGCGGTCACGCTCGCCGACCTGCTCGGCCCCTTTGACATCGTTGACTATCTTGAATCCGACATCCAGCAGTCCGAGATCGTGGTGTTCCCGCCGTTCATGGACGCGCTCAAGCGCAAGGTTCGTCGCATCCACATCGGCACGCACGGTTTCGACGTGCACGCAGCCCTGCTTGGCCTGTTCGAGAAAGAGGGATGGGACATCGTGTTCAATTTCGCTCCCAACAGCCAATTCGACACCCCGCTCGGATCCTTTTCAACCAACGACGGCGTACTGACGGTGCGAAACCCGAGCTTGTGAGCTCGAATCGTTGCCGTGGCGAGCAGGCAGCTGTAATGCACGACTATCGGCGCCAAGAGCGCCAACGAAATCGTAATTCATTTTGTCGTCCGCGGATCGTCACGTCGGCTTCCGGGTCGCCGGCAAAGCCGCTATCATTCGCCAACAACCGGCCGATGCGGCCACCGCAATGGACACTGTCCCGGCCCAGACCAGAGACTAAAACGACAGGGAGGAAGCGCCATGCTCAGCCAAGATCGCAGGGAATTCATCAGCAAGAGCCTCATGCTGGCTGGGAGCGCCGGCCTGCTTGCGTCCGGCCTCGCAACCGTCGCGAACGCGCAGACACTCGGTCCGATGCGTCGCTCCAATCGCTACGACGATTCCTTCATTCACGAGCGCAAGCCTTATTCGTGGCCCAACAACAAGTCCCTCGCCGTCTGGATCGCTCCCAATGTGGAGGTCTGGCATTACGATTCCCCAGTCGGGACCGGCATCTCTCCGAATCCGTCCAACCGCGTGCCTGACGTCATCAACTACGCCTGGCGGGAATACGGCATGCGCGTCGGCCTCTGGCGGTTCGCCGACGTGCTCGATGCGGCCGGCGTCAAAGCCACCGTCGCGCTCAATTCGCAGGTCTGCGACGCCCATCCCAAGGCCGTCGAGGAGATGAAGAAGCGCGGCTGGGAGTTCATGGGGCATGGCACCACCAACAGCGAGAGCCTTGCTGGGTTGGCGCCGGACAAGGAGCGCGAGGTCATCCGCCATGTTCTCAAGACGATCGAGCAGGCCACCGGCCGGCGGCCGCGCGGCTGGCTCGGCACCGGACTCACCCAGACCAACAATACGCTCGACATCCTGGCCGAAGAGGGTGTGACCTATTGCGGCGACTGGAACAACGACGATCAGCCCTACCCGATGAAGGTGAAGTCCGGGAAAATGTATGCGATCCCCTATTGCATGGAGATCAACGACATTCCGCTTTACATTCGAAAGGGCTATACTGGCGAGCAGTATTTCAGGTCGGTGATGGACCAGTTCGAGCAGCTTCTGGCCGACAGCGCCAAGCAACCGCGGGTCATGGGAATCCCGCTGCATCCGATGATCAGCGGCCAGCCCCTGCGCATCAAATATCTCGAGCGGGCGCTCGCCGAAATGAAGAAGCACGACAAGGTCTGGTTCGCAACCGGCGGCGAGATCATCGACGCCTATCTGCGCGCCAACCCGAGCGGATAGGCAAGTCGCCGTCTACCCAGGGCAATCGCAAGGCAAAACCGTCGCGGGAGGTTCGTATGTTGGCCAGATGGACGGTGCTCTTGGGCGCAGTCGCAATCGGCTGCGCTCAAGCCGTGGCATGGGAGCTGCCATCCGACAACGGCACCATGACGCGCGAGACAATCGCTGCCATCCTTTCGGCGAATGACTATCCGGAATCCAGCGGATATCGCCAGAGCATCGATTTCATCGACTTCTCGGCCTATGGCCAAAAGCTCACACAAGTCGTGGTAACGCTGACGCCGGACCGACCGCGCCTGCGCAACGGCAAAAGGATCGTCGTCGTCGGAGGCGAGCCCGGCAGCGAATACGCGATGGATTTCGTGCGCACGGTCGAGGACAAGGACGGCGCCGCGGTCTGGCTGGCCAAGCGCGGCATCACCTTCGTAGCACCGACCCGGGTGGGGCGCTGGAATTTCCTTGCCCCGAGCAAGGACGGTTCCTGGGAGTCGGTGCCACTTGGCCAGCGGATGCCGATCTTCGAGCGCAGCCAGACCTCGCACTGGACGGAAAACGATTACACGGTGAGACGCGGCCCCGCCGGTGGTGGTGCCGCGTCCGGCCAGGTGTCGCGCTATCCGCGACCCGGCACGCTCTTGGAAAAGCAACTGATGGCGGCCACCGGGGGAACCTTCATCGAAGGCTACCGGCTCGCGCTGGAGAAGGCGATCCCAGACCGGCGCAACGCACTGGTGCTGTTCTGGGGCATGTCGACCGGCGGCTCGACGCTATATCCGCTGGCGAAACACTATACACCTGACGGCTATCTGGGTTGGGGCACCAGCTCGACCGGCCTTGCGGCCGCCACCGGCCGAACCCGCGGTGGAAATTTCAGCGGCATCTACGAGCAGAATGCGGTGCGCGTGCGCGAGCGCGGCCTCGACGATTTCGAGTTCTACACCAAGGAAATCGATCCCCAGACCCGCGCGAAATGGTGGCAGGCCGCCCAGAGGAACCCCCGCTTCAAGGGCACCGAAGATCCCCCGATGCAGTTCGGCGCCTCCGCCATCGCGGAAACGGCGCTGCGGCTGTGGCATTCCGATTTTCTGCCGGAGGAGACGCGCAAACGCGGGCTGGTAACGTTCATGCAGGAGATGTTCGAGCCAAGCTATCCGCCTGCCGAGCTCAAGTCGGTACCGGTGCTGGACCTCAACGGCACGAAGGACGAAGTCCTTCCACCAGCAACCGTCGACGCCAATCGCAAGGTGATGGAACCCTACACCAAGAAGTACCGCGTCGGTCGGATCGAAGGTCTCAACCACTACCTGTTCACCCAGGACAGCATCAAGACTGTGGTCACCACGTGGCTGCGGTACATCGAATCCGGCTATTTCGACTGAGAGGCTTGGCCCGTCACGAGTGGGCTCAAGGACCGCGGTCGCCGGCCCGCTTCCGTCGATGTTGACGCACGCGCGCTCCGTCGCTACGCCTCCGGTCCCAGAGGCGATCCATGCAGGACATCAAGCAGAGAGCTGCGCTGACATCGATCGCGGCCTCCGCCGGCCTGACGATCGCCAAGGGCGTCGTAGGGCTCGCAACGGGCTCGCTTGCGATCCTGTCCGAGGCGGCCCATTCGCTGCTCGATCTCGCCGCCACGATCATGACCTATTTTGCGGTGCGCGTGTCCGGCCGGCCGGCCGATGAAGAGCACCACTATGGGCACGGCAAGGTCGAGAGCGTCACCGCGCTCGCCGAGACCGCCCTCCTGTTCCTGCTCTCGGGCATGGTGATCTGGGAGGCCGGCCATCGCCTCGTGAGCGGCGAAGCCCATGCGCTCGACGTGACCGCGTGGGCGTTCGGGGTAATCATCGTCTCGATCGCGGTCGACTTTTTTCGTGCCCGCGCGCTCTATCGGGTGGCGAAAGCGACCGCGAGCGAGGCGCTGGAGGCGGACGCGCTGCATTTCGGCTCCGACATGTGGTCCTCGGCAGCGGTTCTCATTGGCCTTGCCGCGGTCCTCATGGGCTTTCCCTGGGCGGATTCGGCAGCCGCGATCATCGTCGCGGTGTTCATCTGCGTCGCCGGCTGGCGACTGGGCCGACGCACGATCGAGACGCTGACCGACACCGCACCGGCCGGCGCCGGCGACCAGATCAGAACGATCGCGACCCGCATTCCAGGCGTCGTGGCCGTCGACCGGGTTCGTGTGCGACCAGCGGGTCACACCTTGTTCGTGGACCTCGATGTGGCGGTGAGCCGGACGCTGCCGCTCGATCGCGTCGCGGCCATCAAGGAGCGCATCGTGACCGCGGTCCGCGGCGAATTCCAAAACGCCGAGACGACCGTCAACAGCGAGCCTCGCGCGCTCGACGACGAGACTGTGCTCGAGCGCGTCATGGTGATCGCACGCAACCGCGCGCTTGCCATTCATCACGTGACCGTCCATGCCATCGTGGGGCGGCTGTCGGTCTCTCTTGATCTCGAGGTTGATGGCAACCTGGCATTCAGCCGCGCCCATGAAATCGCCGACGGCCTTGAGCAGGCCGTTCGCGACGAACTCGGGCTCGAGGTCGAGGTCGAAACCCACATCGAGCCGTTGCAGACGCGCGGGCTTTTCGGCCATGACGCCACGGACGAGCGCATCCAGGCAATCCACGGCGAGCTGGCGGTGATTGCCGGCAAGCTGGGCATCGTGCGCGATGTGCACGATGTGCGGGTGCGCGAAACCCCAGACGGCGAGATCGTCAATTTCCACGCCTATGTTGATCCGGCCCTGAGCGTGTCCGAGGTGCATGACCTGGTCGATGAGCTCGAGCGCGAGCTTCGCCTTCGCTTTCCGACGATCAAGCGCGTCATCGGGCACGCGGAGCCACGGCGAGGCTGATCGTCGAGCATGATGCCGATCCGGTTCAACCGGATCATGGTCTAGGGAATCAGCACGGCCGCGCCCTCCAGGCGTCCCTGGCGCAGATCGGCGAGCGCGGCGTTGGCTTCGGCAAGCGGATAACGCCGGACTGTCGTCTTGACGCCCGCCTGCGGCGCAATGGCGAGAAACTCGTGCGAATCGTTGCGCGTGAGGTTGGCGACCGACACGATCTGCCGCTCCTCCCAGAGATCCCGATAGGGAAAGCTCGGAATATCCGACATGTGAATGCCGCCGCAGACGACACGCCCGCCCTTCTTCACCGCCTTGAGCGCGAGCGGCACCAGCGCGCCAACCGGGGCGAAGATGATGGCAGCGTCGAGCAACTCCGGAGGCTGCTCCTCCGAGCCGCCGGCCCAGACCGCGCCGAGCGACTTGGCCAGGCCCTGCGCCGCGGCATCGCCCGCCCGCGTGAAGGCGTAGACGCTGCGGCCTTGCCAGGCCGCCACTTGCGCCAGGATGTGGGCGGCCGCTCCGAAGCCGTAGAGTCCCAACGCACGCCCCTCGCCCGCCATGCGATAGCTGCGCCAGCCGATCAGCCCGGCGCACATGAGCGGGGCTGTCTCCGCGTCGTCGCTGCCGTCCGGCAGCGGGAAGCAAAACCGCGCATCGGCGACCGCATGCGTCGCGTAGCCGCCGTCCCGCGTGTAGCCGGTGAAGAGCGGCGCATCGCAGAGGTTTTCCCGGCCTGTCCGGCAATAAGCACATACTTGGCAGGTGTGCCCCAGCCAAGGCACGCCGACGCGGTCGCCGGGCCGAAGAGTTTCGACTTTGGCGCCGATCGCCGCCACCCGCCCGACGATCTCGTGGCCAGGCACGATCGGTAACCTCGGATCAGTCAGCTCGCCGTCGACCACATGCAGATCGGTTCGGCAGACGCCGCAAGCGGAGACTTTCACCAAAATCTCGCCAGCGCCCGGCACGGGAACAGGCCGCTCGCGTTGCACCAGCGGCGTGCCAGGGCGCTCCAGCACCATGGCCCGCATGCTTGCCATGACTTGGTTCCCTGACCTCTAGTTCGCACCGACACCCGCGTCGCGCAGGATCTTGCCGTAGCGCTCAGCCTCGGACTTGATCAAGGCGTCGAACTCGTCCGGAGATTGGGTGGCCACCACCAGACCCTGGGCCCTCATCTTCTCGGCGACGTCGGGCAGCCGAAGGACCCGGGCGATATCCTGGCTCACCTTGTTGAGGATCGGCTTCGGCACACCTGCGGGTGCGAGCACACCGAACCAGGAGTCGTACTCATAGTCGGGCAGGCCCGATTCCTTGACGGTCGGGACGTTTGGCAACGGCGGAAAACGCTTGCCGCTGGACACCGCGATAATCCCGATCTTCTTGGCTTCGATCAGTTCGGTGGTCGAGTTCGCGCTGGCGAAATAGAGCTGCGAGTCGTTGCGCAGAATGCTGGTCATCGCCTCCGGCGCGCCCTTGTGCGGGATGTGGACGATGTCGATCTTCGCCACCTGCTTGAACACCTCGCCGGCAAGATAGGACGTGCTGGCGGTCCCGGCCGAGGCGAAGTTGAGCGTACCGGGCTTTTGCCGCGCAAGCGCGATGAAGTCGGCGACGGTCTTCGCCGGGAGCTCCAGCGGCACGACAAGGGCCGCCGGCACGACCGTCGTCTGCGTCACGCCGGCGAAATCCTTCACCGGATCGAACGGCGCAGACCGATTGATCACATTGCCGACCGGATGGCCGCTCGAGGTCAGCATCAGCGTGTAGCCGTCAGGCGCCGCCTTGGTCACGCTGGCGGTGCCCGCAACACCGGGCCGGTTCTCGACGATCACCTGCTGCTTCCAGAGGTCGGCGAGCTTGTCGGCGATGATCCGGGCCTGGCCGTCGGTGTTGCTGCCGGCGGAAAACGGCACGACGATCCGTACCATCTGGTTGGGATATTGCGCCGCAGTCGTCGGCTGCGCAGAGGCTGCCGACTCTGCGGCCAGGAGCACGGCCACGCTCAGACAGACCACTTGCACCATCATGGCGGCTTCTCCCGGCAACTGGCGTTTCGCTTGAAGGTCATTCGTCCGCAACATCTATTGCGGCTCGATCCCGGCGTCCTTGAGAATTTGCGTATTGCGCACGGTGTCCGTCCGCACGATCGCATCGAGCTGCTCGGGCGTGGTGGCGACCGGGATCGAGCCCTGCTTCTCCAGCTTCTCCGCGATGTCGGGCATCTTGAGGACGGCCGCGATGTCCTGGCTGACCTTGTTGAGAATGGCCTTGGGCGTGGCGGCAGGCGCGAGCACTGCAAACCATGAGTCATATTTGTAGTCGGGCACGGCCGCCTCCGCGATGGTCGGAACGTCCGGAAGCTGGCGCGCGCGCTGGGCCGAATTGATGGCCACCGCTCGCACCTTGTTGGTCACGCTCAGCTCGACGGTGGCGGGAATCGGCGCAAAGTACATTTGAACGTCGCCACGAACCACCGCCGTCGTGGCCTCCGGAGCCCCCCGGAACGGGACGTGGACGATGTTGATCTTCGCCTGCTGCTTGAAAATCTCGGCGGAGAGGTAGGACGTGCTGGCGACGCCAGCCGACGAGAAATTGAGCGCTCCCGGTTTCTGCTTCGCCAGATCGACGAATTCCTTGAGCGTCTTCGCAGGAAAATCCGGCGGAACAATCGCGACCAGCGGGACCGATGCGACCTGACTGACACCAGCGAAATCCTTCACCGGATCATACTGCAGGCTCTTGGTAATCGCGCCGGCAATGGTGTGACCGTTCGACGTGAGCATCAGCGTGTAGCCATCGGGCGCAGCCTTGGCCACGCTCGTGGTCCCCGGAATGCCGGGCTTGTTCTCGACGATGACCTGCTGCTTCCACAGCTCGCCCAGCTTGTCGGCGAGGATGCGCGCCAACCCGTCGGTGATGCTGCCGGCGGAGAATGGGACGACGATCGTCACTCTCTGAGCCGGATAATTCTGCGCGGCCGCCGCCGTATACGAGGCAAGCAGGGCCACCATGGCAAGCCCGAAAGCGCGACCTCTCATGTGTTCCTCCAAATGAGCGTGGTGCGTTGGTTGACATCCATTAAAGCACGGAAACCGGTGCCTCGAATATGAGGAAAATGCCGCAGCTTCAATGGCCTTGGCTCTGGGCCTACGGCGATAAGCGCCGAGCTTCCGGCCTCGCTGAGCAGCAAACTGTGCTATGAGGGTCAAAAACCCTCCGCGACCCTTTCAGCAACCGACCTCCTGGTGTCATGCGTACCGACGAAACCCCTCCCGTTCGCCTGCAGGATTACCGCCCGCCCGACTGGCTCGTCGATACAGTCGAGCTTGATGTTTCGCTCGACCCCTCCGCCACGCGGGTGCGAGCGGCTCTCCGGCTCAAGCCAAATCCCAAAGCGGCCGCCCCGGCGCCCCTTCTGCTCGACGGCGACGGCCTCGGACTCGTGGCGCTGAACCTCGACGGCACGCCGCTCGCCTCCGAGCACTACGTCGCCACTCCCGATCGGCTGACCATCGCCCAGCCGCCACAGCGACCCTTTCGGCTCGAGATCGAGACCCTGATTGATCCCTCCGCCAATACGCAGCTCATGGGGCTCTATCGATCCGGCAAGACCTACTGCACCCAATGTGAAGCCGAGGGTTTTCGCCGCATCACCTATTTTCCCGATCGGCCCGACGTGATGGCCGTCTACACCACCCGCATCGAGGCCGACATCGCCGACGCGCCCGTGCTCCTCGCCAACGGCAACCTCATCGAGTCCGGGACCGTGCCCGGCGGCAACCGGCATTTCGCGGTCTGGCACGATCCGTTCCCGAAGCCGTCCTATCTCTTCGCGCTCGTGGGCGGGACGCTGGCCCTCGCCGAGGATCACTTTCGCACGATGTCCGGCCGCGACGTGACGCTGCGCATCTATGTGGAGCCGGGGAAGGAAGACCGCTGCGGCTACGCCATAGATTCACTCAAGCGCGCGATGCGCTGGGATGAAGAGGCCTTCGGCCGCGAGTACGATCTCGACATGTTCATGATCGTGGCCGTGTCCGACTTCAACATGGGCGCGATGGAGAACAAGGGCCTCAATATCTTCAACGACAAGTACATCCTGGCAAGCGCTGAGACCGCGACCGACGCCGACTATGCGGCCATCGAGGCCATCGTCGCGCATGAGTATTTCCACAACTGGACCGGCAACCGCATCACCTGCCGCGATTGGTTCCAGCTCTGTCTCAAGGAAGGGCTCACCGTATTCCGCGACCAGGAGTTCACCTCCGACGAGCGATCGCGCCCGGTCGAGCGCATCAAGGACGTACGCGGGCTGCGCGCACATCAGTTCGTCGAGGACGCCGGCCCCCTCGCCCATCCGGTTCGCCCCTCGCTCTATCGCGAGATCAACAATTTCTACACGACGACCGTCTACGAAAAGGGCGCCGAGGTGGTGCGCATGTTGCAGGCGCTGCTCGGTCCGCGACAATTCCGCAGCGGCATGGACCTCTATTTCGCGCGCCACGACGGCCAGGCCGCGACAATCGAAGAGTTCGTCCAGTGCTTCGCCGACGCCAGCGGCCGCGATCTCACCCAGTTCATGCTGTGGTACGCGCAGTCCGGAACGCCCGAGATCGTCGCCACCGGCGCCTACGACCCTCGCAGCAAGACCTACCGCCTCGACATAGCACAGACGCTGCAGCCGACGCCGGGTCAGGCGACCAAGGAGCCGATGCTGATCCCGCTTGTTGTCGGTCTCGTGGGGCCAGATGGCCGCGACCTGCCGCTCCAACTCGCGGACAGCACGATGCTCGAACGGGACCTCATCACCCTGAGCAAGCCCGCTAACACCTATGTGTTCACCGGGATCGAGGACCGTCCGGTACCGTCGATCAATCGCGGCTTCTCGGCGCCGGTGCGCTTGGTCGTCAATGTGGGAGACGAGGATCTGCGCTTCCTCGCCATCCATGACAGCGATCCATTCAATCGCTGGCAGGCCGTGCATACGCTCGCCATGCGTCTCCTGGTCGAATCGACCGCCGCGGTGCGCCGGGGCGAGCCGCCGCTGGAGGACCCCGATCTCGTCGCGGCGCTCGCCGCCGTTCTCACCAGCCAAGATCTCGAGCCCGCTTTCGTAGCGCAGGTGATTGCGCTGCCATCAGAGTCGGATATTGCGCGCGAGATCGCCAGCAACGTCGATCCCGATGCGGTGCTGGCGGCACGCCAAGCGCTACGGCGGGCGATCATGACATCGCTGTCGGAGCTGCTGGCCACAATCTACGAGCGTTTGTCATCGCCCGAGCCCTACTCGCCGGACGCCGACGCCGCCGGCCGTCGCGCGCTGAAGAACACCTGCCTCGATCTCATGACCGCCGCCGGCCACGCCTCGGCGGTCGCCCAGGCCACGCGCCAGTATGAGCACGCCGACAACATGACCGACCGCATGGCGGCGCTGCAGACGCTGACGCTCTGCGATTGTGCCGAACGGGCGGCGGCGCTCGACGACTTCTATGCGCGCTATGCCGGCGATCCGCTCATCGTCGACAAATGGCTGTCGTTACAGGCAGCCATCCCCGAGCCGACAACGCTTGGTCGGGTGAAGACGCTCACCACCCACCCGGCATTCTCCATGGCCAATCCGAACCGGGTGCGTGCACTGATCGGCGCGTTCGCGATGGCGAACCAGACCCAGTCCAATCGGGCCGATGGTGGAGGCTACGACTTCATTGTCGAAACCGTGCTCGCGCTCGATCCCAAGAATCCGCAGCTTGCGGCCCGCCTCCTGTCCGCGCTCAAGAGCTGGCGGGTGCTCGAGCCCGGGCGCCGCTCGCTGGCGCAAGCCGCCCTCAGGCGCGTCGCGGAGGCCCCCTCGCTCTCCCGCGATGTCAGCGACATCGTGCAGCGCGCCCTGGTCGAGGCCTAAATGACGCCCGGCCATTGATTCTGGAGCACCGGGCCGGCGCCGCAATTTTGTCGCCGAATCAATAAAAGAGATCGGTGAATCCTCAAAATGAATCCGTAGACTCTCGACAAATCACCATTTCTCGATTCCAATCGCCGGTGATTCGGAGAGATGCGGCACATCCTTCCGGTCGAGGGCTGCAGGGGCGATCCGAACGGGGGCCAGGATGGCGCGCGCCGAAACCGCGAGCGCGTCGATACGTACCGATTCTATCAAGGGATTGGCTCAGTCGATCGCCAAGCCGGCCTATCGCCGTCTGTTGACCGCTGAGCCAGCCCTGCGGCGGGCTGTTCCCGCGCTCATCATTGCGTTCTTGCTAACCATCTGCGTCGGCGCCGTCGTCCAGGTTCTCGACCACCGCCGCCAGGTGATAAGCGAACTGTTCAAGCACCTTGAAGCGAGCGCCGACATCCTGGCCGAGCGCATTGACCGCGCCCGCGGCGGCCGAGCCGACCTCGACAACCGCCTGCAGGCCGAGCTCGACCCGTTGAGCCCCCCCTGGCTGCGGTCGCCCGGACGGCAGCTTCTGGTCACCAATGCCGACGGCGTAATCGTGGCCGGCCTGCAGCACGTGTCGGCCGCCAATCCTGACGGGACCACCATTGTGGCCGTACCGTTGGGCAACGGCATTGTCGGCCAGCGTCTCATCGACATTCTCGGTCCAGCCCAGCCCCTGACCACCTTCGGCGCGCTGGCGGGCTCGATGGAGGTCCAGCTGTCGGACGGAACTCCCGCTTTCGCCACCGTCCGTCACCTCTATTCGGGCCAGCTTGCCATCGTCCATCTGCGCGGCGACGCGCTTGCGGTCTGGCGGTCGGACACGACGTTGACCGTTACGCTGTCCGCCACGACCGGATTTGTGGTGTTGATTCTCGGATTCGCGTTCCACTGGCAGGCGACCCGCGCGCGCGAGGCTGACCAGATCTACGAAACCGTGCGCACGCGCATCGACACCGCGCTCAACCGCGGTCGCTGCGGCCTCTGGGACTGGGACCTTTCGCGTGGCCGCATCTTCTGGTCACATTCCATGTTCGCGATCCTGGGCCTGAAGCCAAAGGAAGAGCTCTTAAGCTTCGGCGAGGTGAGCGCGCTCATTCATCCAGAAGACCTGCAGCTCCACGACCTGGCAATGCAGCTCGCCGACGCCAAGGCAATCTCCATCGACCACGCGTTCCGCATGCGGCACGCCGGCGGGCACTGGGTATGGCTGCGCGCCCGCTGCGAGCTCGTCCAGCAGCCGGGCGAGGCAGGAGCCCATCTGATCGGCATCGCGGTCGACGTTACCGAGCAGAAAACCCTGGCCGAGAAGACGGTCGAGGCGGATTTGCGTCTGCGCGACGCTATTGAAACCATCCCGGAGGCCTTCGTGCTATGGGATACGCACAACAGGCTCGTGCTCTGCAATTCCAACTTCCAGGAGCTCCACGATCTGCCCGAGGAAGCGATCGCGCCTGGCACCCCATATGAGTTGGTGGTCGAGGCCGGGCGCAAGCCGGTCGTATGCTCCGAGGTCACGGACGAGGCCGAGCTGCCGGGCGCTCGCACGTTCGAGGCGAGACTCGACGACGGCCGTTGGCTCCACATCAGCGAGCGGCGGACCAAGGACGGCGGCTACGTATCGGTCGGCACCGACATCACCACCATCAAGGCGCACGAAGAAAAGCTGATGGCGAGTGAGCAGCGGCTGATGAGGACCGTCGCCGACCTGCGCGCCTCACAACAGACACTGGAGCGCCAGGCGGACGAGCTCGCCGACCTCGCCGACAAATATGCCGAAGAGAAGACCCGCGCCGAGGAGGCCAACCAGGCCAAGTCGAAGTTCCTCGCCAATATGAGTCACGAGCTGCGCACGCCGCTCAACGCCATCATCGGGTTCTCCGAGATCATGGAGTCGGCCATGTTCGGCCCGCTCGGGACCGACAAATACGGAGAGTATTGCCGCGACATTCACCAGAGCGGACAGTACCTGCTCGATGTGATCAACGACGTCCTCGACATGTCGAAGATCGAAGCCGGCCGTATCCGGCCCGACCTGTCGGAGATACGGGTCGGCCGTCTGCTCAACGATGCCATGCGCGTTGTCTCCGCCCGCGCCGACGACAAGCGGCTCACGCTCACCGCCGATATCTCCCACGGCATCCGCCTGATGGCCGACGCCCGTCTGCTCAAGCAGATCGTGCTCAATCTGCTCTCGAACGCCGTCAAGTTCACGCCCGAGGGCGGCCACGTCATCGTGCGCGCGCGATCATCCGACGGACAGGCGCGCATCGCGATCGTGGACACCGGCATCGGCATCCCAAAAGACGCGTTGGCGCGGCTCGGACGCCCCTTCGAGCAGGTCGAGAGCCACATCACCAAGACCCATCAGGGCTCGGGCCTCGGCCTCGCCATCGCCAAGTCGCTGACCGAGCTGCATGGCGGGACGATGCGCATCCGCTCAACGCCAGGCAAGGGCACGCTGGTGCTGCTGCGCATGCCGATCGGCAACGCGTACCAGGACGACATCACCGAGGCGGCATAAAGCACAATATTGCAGATGCACCAACGGATGGCAGGGTGTCCGCCGTCCGCACGATCCTGGGACCGGACGGACGGCACGAGGCAGCTGTGGGCCAATTGCTGCCGAAATCAGAAATGTTGCCACCAAGTTCAGCATCTCCCAGCTCCAGACATGGCTTGAGCACTTGTCGGAAGACCCTACGAAGGTTGTGCGCGTGGCGTTGCGAATGCAGCCTTGATTGCGGGCCTGATGATTGCGACGGCACCTAGCGTCGCGGAGCTACAAGCCGTCCTCCAACCCTAACAGAGCGCCCCAGGCCGCACGTTGCCGGTATTACGGCGTCATTCTGAACCTGGCTCGCTGCGTTCAGGGGGTGAGCATTGCGAGCCAGACGGACTGGTAATCGGAACGCGTGACCCCCATTTGCTGTGCATGCCAACTGCAACACAGAGCGTAGACTACTCATCTCGGTCGTTGCCGGTGCACGATCCCGCCGATGTTGCCGAGATGCACGCATGCACGAGAATTGACAGCGCAATAGCGCCGTTTATCGTCCATGAAGTGTCACCGAAGCCTTCAAGTGATCCTCCACCGTTTCCCGGTGGCATAGCTGGACTGAAATCTTGAGACCTAAAAAGGGGCTACCATGTCGAAGAGACGACGAATGATCCTTTGGGCGTTCATTGGCGCAGCCGTTCTCGCCGCTCTTGCCGCTGCAACAGCGGGACCGATCATGAGTCGCGTCGAGCAGCCCGAGTATCAGGTAACCAGCTCCGATGGCTCGATCGAGGTTCGCAAATACGGCGCGATGGTTGCGGCCGAAGCCGAGGTGAAAGGTGAGCGCAAGGCCGCCATCAACGAGGGCTTCCGGCTGATCGCCGCCTACATCTTTGGCGCCAACGAGCCGAACGCGAAGATAGCCATGACCGCTCCGGTCCAACAGCAAGGCAAGCAGACTATCGCTATGACGGCACCCGTTACCCAGCAAGCCAGCGATGGTGTCTGGACCGTGAGGTTTATCATGCCGAAGAACTGGACGCTGGAGACGCTACCCACGCCGTCGGATAAGCGCGTTAAGTTACTGCCTGTGCCGACCAAGCGTGTGATCGTAATCCGCTTCTCCGGGACCGCTGATGACGGTTTGGTCGCGACCAAGACGGCCGAACTTAGAAAATACGCTGCTGACCATAAGCTGTCCGTGACCGGCGAGCCAATCCTCGCCTTCTACAATCCGCCTTGGACGTTGCCGTTTTTCCGGCGCAACGAGGTCATGATGGAGTTCGCCGGAGCGTAGCATTGCTCCTCCGACGCTCCTCCGACGCGCCTCCGGTTGGAGGTGCGGTGGAAACAGCCCATTGTCTTTTGTGGCCGCTCAAGAATTTGCCGTTATGCCGGGCCTGATGAGTTCACCAGAAAGCTTCGATGATGGGTACGACGATTTGGGCGTGGGTTGCCTTCAACCTGTTCGTCGTGGCGCTGCTCGCGCTTGATCTCGGCGTCCTTCATCGCAAGGAACGAGAGATCAAAGTAGGCGAAGCGTTGTGGCTCAGTCTACTCTACATCGTGCTTGCGCTGCTTTTCGGTGCAGGGGTTTTCTGGACCAGTGGCAAGCAGGCCGGAGTCGAGTTCTTGACCGGCTACTTCATCGAAAAGTCACTGAGCGTCGACAACATCTTTGTGATCGTCCTGACGTTCAACTACTTCGCGGTTCCGTCGCAGTACCAGCATCGTGTGCTCTTCTGGGGCATTCTCGGTGCGCTCATCATGCGCGGCATCTTGATCTTCGCTGGCGTGCAATTGATCGATAACTTCACCTGGATGGCCCTCGTATTTGGTGCCTTCCTTATCGCCACGGGCGTCAAGATGCTGGTGGTCGCCGACGCCAAGCCCGACATCGACAACAACGTGGTGCTCAGGTTCCTGCGGCAACGATTGCGGGTGACGGAGGGGTACGAGGGCAAGCGGTTTTTCGTGCGGCGCGATGGCTTACTGTACGCAACGCCGCTGTTCCTGGTTCTCATGTTGGTCGAGTTCACCGACCTCGTGTTCGCCGTCGACTCGATCCCGGCCATCATCGCGATATCAAAGGATCCATTCATTATCTACACAGCCAATGTCTTCGCCATCCTCGGCTTGCGCGCACTCTATTTCGCGCTCGCTGCGATCGTGCCGCGTTTCATCTACCTCAAATACGCACTGTCATTGGTTCTCATTGTAGTCGGCGGCAAGATGATCGCGAACTATTTCTATGGTGAGAAGTTCATTCCGACAGAATGGGCTCTCGTGATCACCGCAGTGCTGATCGGCGGCTCGATCGCACTGTCGGTGCTGCGTACTCGTGGCGCCGGCCCCGCCGAACCAGTGGCACTGCCGCGTGGCTGGATTCCAGGTAGTCCGCGAAGAACGAACGCCAAAAGCGGCAAGGAATAGGCGAGATGGCAGTCACACGTGGTTGGCGCCGACCAGCCCAAACTGCCTGACGCCTTCCGCCAACGACGGAAGAGTTCAGAAAGGGCAATGTCTTGAACGTTCAATCACCGAGTCCGCCCGCAAGTCAATCTGCCACGGCCACCCCACCGCCATGGATGTCCCGCGCGGGTTACGGCATTGTCGCTTGGGTGAGGTTGCTGTTGCTGATTATCATTGGCGGCATGACGCTCGTCGCGACAACCATCGGCATTCTGGACATCGCGCGGACCGGAAGAGTGACGGTTCCTGACGTGCTGCTGATGTTCATCTATCTGGAAATCTGGGCCATGATCACTCTCGAGGCAACTACCAGACGGTTGCCGGTCAACTATATCATCTACATTGCGATTACGGTCATAACCCGGCATCTCGTCGGCGTTGCTGGCGACAAGACGACTGCCGACGCCGGGTTGCTCGTGGATGCGGCCGCCATCCTGATACTTGCCATCGCGGCATTGCTGATCGATTTCCCTACTCACCGGATCTTCAGGCCGGCACCGGAGGCACAGGTCAATAGTGTGGAGGGGAAGTCTGGGAAGCGCACCGAGACTGTGTAGGGACGGCTGTCTCTCGGGCGAGACGTTTGGCGGATATGCCGTCGCATATTTGAAGCTCATGGGTGTGCCGGATGCACGATCGCTGGTGACCCGACGGCAGCTCTCATAGAGAAGTGAGCCGGAACACTGCCAGGTTGGGAACTTTTAGAGCAGCTTCATGACGAACGACATCATGCTCTTCATTGTCATAGGCTTTGCTGCGCAGATGGTCGATGGCGCTATAGGGATGGCCTACGGCGTCACGGCTTCCGCGATGCTGATGAGCATGGGGGTGCCACCTGCAACTGCGAGTGCGTCCGTTCACGCGGCGGAAGTTTTCACAACGGCCGCGTCGGGCACAGCGCATTGGCGGATGGGTAATGTCGACCGCAAACTGGTTGCACGCTTGGCCGTCCCAGGCATACTTGGTGGTGCTGTCGGCGCCTACATCCTTGTTATAGTGCCGGGCGATCGGATCCGGCCCATTGTCAGCATGTACCTGCTAGTGATGGGCGTGGTGATCTTGTGGCGCGCCTTGCAAGCGGGTTGCGGTTCTGAGAAGACGCCAGCGAAACACATTGGCCCGCTAGGCTTACTGGGTGGCTTTCTCGATGCGATCGGCGGCGGCGGCTGGGGCGCTTTGGTGACATCAACACTGATTGGTAGGGGGGTGCAGCCTCGATTTGCCATTGGCTCAGCAAATGTTGCAGAGTTTTTTGTCGCGGCAACAATTACGGCGACATTCGTTGCAACCGTCGGCGTATCCCTTTGGCCTGTAATCACCGGCCTCGTCATCGGTGGAGTCGTTGCCGCACCATTCGCCGCCTACACAACCAAGCACTTACCCGATCAACCGGTGATGATCCTCGTTGGCGTCGTGGTTATTTTGCTCAGCCTGCGGACTCTTTTGACGGCGTTGTGACTTGCGCCGTCGAGATCGATGAGGCAACGAAGGGGGTGTCAATGACGACACGCGCGTCACTGGTATCATTACTCTCGAGAACCTTACGGAATTCATGCTGGTGAGAAAGTTCGCGCCGGGATACCGCCATACAGAGTAGGCCTGAACATTTATCGGGCAGGCATGCGCGCCGATCTGTTGAGGACCTTGTCATCGCTCGAAATCAATGAGCGAGAGCGCGCTGCTGTGAGTGAAAGGAAAGACCGCCGATGCAGAATGTCAATGGTCGTGCCAACGCGTTCCTGCGTCACGAAGCTGCTGGCGGAATCGTTCTCTTCGTGGCAGCTGTCGCGGCGCTGATTCTCAGCAACTTGATGGTGCCTGCGGGCTCATCGATAGCGAAGGTCGCCGATGCCGACCGGCCCAGCGTTCGCATTGCGGCCGTACGAAATCACGCCTCGACCAACGAGCTCGTGCGCCAAGTGAAGCAAGCCGAGTTCGTCTACGCCGAAACGCCGGAGCAAACATTCGCTCTGATGCGCGACGGAAAGGCGGAAGTCATGGCCTCGACTCGCCTCGTTCTGCTCGACTTTTCGGCGAAGCTCGCCGGCGCGAGCGTGCTTGCAGACCGCTACGGCGCGAACATCAACCGCATGGTCGTGCCGAAAGGCAAGGCGGATTGGCACGCTTACATCAACGAATTCGTCGAGCAGGCCAAAGCCTCGGGTGCTGTACAGCAATTCATTGAGCGCGGCGGCACCCGCGGCGTCACGGTGGCGCCGTTGGGCGATTCGAACTGAGTGAGCAAGCGGGCTACGGCCGCAGGGCAAACCATTCGGCCCTGATGACCGTGCTATTGCGAAACACGTCTGAATAGCGGCGGCTCCAAGATGACGCGGTGCGGCGGCAAGCACCGCCAGACCGATGTCGGCAATGGTCATTCGCGACGATGCCATGGACTCCGGATGGCAGGTCAGTGTCTGGAAGCGGACGAGAAAGCGTAGCTCGCTCCGATCCGTTGCCACACTCGGAAATCCTGGCTAGCGGGAATCCCGCGCTCGCCTCGCTTCTGAAGCTACTGCAGTGTGATATTCGCGTCGCGGATCACCTTCGCCCATTTGTCGACCTCCGCCCTGATCCAGGCCGCAAACTGCACAGGCGTATTCGCGACCGCTTCGAATCCGAGTGCCGCGAGCCGCGCCTTGAATTCAGGCACAGCCATGATTGCCACGATGGCGCGGTGGAGTGCCTCGATGACCTCGCCGGGCGTCCCGGCCGGAACCACCAGGCCGGTCACGATGTCGGCTTCGAGATTGGCTGAGCCGAGCTCCGCCATTGTGGGGATGTCCGGCAGGACCGACGAGCGCTTGGCGCTCATCATTCCGAGCGCGCGCACGTTGCCGGCCTTGACGTACGGAGCCGCCGTCGGCAGCGCCGCGAAGGTCATAGGAATATGATTGCCGATCGTCGCCGTCATGGCGGGCCCGCCACCGCCGAACGGCACATGGGCGATGTCGATGCCGTAGGCAAGCCGGAACAGCTCGCCGGCGAGATGGGCCGGTGTTCCCCTGCCCGCCGAGCCGTAGCTGAACTTGCCCGGATTGGCCCGCAAGAGCGCCACGAGCTCCGGCATGTTGGCGGCCGGCACCGAAGGATGGATCGCCACCACATGCGGCGATGAGCACAGCAGGCTCACCGGCGCGAAATCATTGAACGGATCGTAGGGCACCCGCGCATAGAGGCTTGGATTGATGACGAAGTTGCCGCCGGCCGCGAGGATCGTATAGCCGTCCTTCGGCGCCTTGGCGGTCGCCGCGAATGCGATGTTGCCGCCGGCGCCGACCTGGTTCTCGCAGTAGAACTGCTGCCCGAAATTCTCCGACAGCTTTTGCGCCACCAGGCGCGCGGTCGTGTCGTTGGCCCCACCGGGTGCGACCGGTACCACGACCCTGACCGGCCGTGCCGGATAGGCCTGCGCCAGCGCAAGCCCGGCCAGCGTGGGCAGGACTGCCGCGCCTGCAGTGAGCTGAAAGAATTGGCGGCGACCGATCGTCATGGGCTACCTCGCGTCTGTCCCGAACGGCCGCATTATGCAGGAGAGCCTCACGAATGCACCACGCCCCGGCCGCAAATCCTGGTCGCAACGGGCTTGACGTCCGCTTGATTGACCGGCACCCGATGTGGAGGGGAGATCGAAAATGGCAATCCAGATCCGGATGGGCGGCTACGGCCCTGCGACGACGGGCTTCAGCCTGGCGCTGAAGCGCATCGGCGATCGGCTGCAGGCGCAGTTCGGCGATCGCGTCGATATCAAGTACGTCTGGAACATCATGGACCTCGGCTACCGGGCCGAGGACATTCTGTGGCTGGTCGAACATGGGCTGCTGACGCTCGGGTATCAATCGAGCAGCTACCTCACCGATCGCGTCCCAGCACTGGGTCTGGTCGATCTTCCGTTCCTGTTCCAAAGTGTCGACGAGGCACGCGCCGCGATGGACGGCGAGCTCGGGCGAGCGCTGGCGAGAGAGATCGAGGACCGTGTCGGCTATCGCATCCTCGGCTACTTCGAAAACGGCTTCCGCCATATCTCGAACCGCACCCGCGCCATCCACACGCCCGCCGATCTCGCGGGCCTGCGCATCCGGGTTCTGCCGAGCCAGGTGCAGGCGCGAACCTTCGAGCTCCTGGGCGCAGTCCCCTTGCGCCTTGATCTCACCGAAGCGATCGCGGCGATCACGGCCGGCGAGATCGATGCGCAGGAAAATCCGCTGTCGAACACCGTCACCTATGGCGTGCACAAATTCCATCGCTTCCATACGCTCACCAGCCATTTCTACATTTCCCGGCCCATTTTCCTGCACCGATCCGCCTTCGACAGCTGGCCTGACGACCTGCAAGCCGCCATGCGACAAGCCGTCAAGGACGCCATCGCTTTCCAGCGTGAACTTCATGGGCGAGAGGAAGAGGACGCGCGCCGCGCCATCGAGGACGCGGGCGGCGAGATCGTCGAGCTGACGGCGGCCGAGCACGCTTTGTTTGCAAACGCGGTTGCGCCGCTCCTGAGTGAGGCGCGTCAGCAATACGGGACGGAGTTGCTCAATCTGGTCGGAGCCGGGCGCTTCAGCAGCTAACCAACCGCCCAGTTGCCTGGGCACGTCTTGAACTCGCCCAAAGCCTGTCGCAGTCTTGCTGGCAGGTGGCGCCGGGCGCTCCGCGGATGCCCCAACGAAGGCAACAAGGGAGGACATTCAATGCGATACCTGCTGACCGCATCGTTCATTATCGGTGCGCTCGTCCTGCCCGCGGCAGCGGACAATGAGAAGGTCGTGCCGGTCGAGAAGGCCATCTATCACTGGCCCGTATTCAGCAACGAGCACGTCATGGTGCTGCGGGTCATCTTCCCGCCTGGCAAGGGCTCGAACTACCACCTGCATTCGCTCGACCAGATCAGCGTCCTGGTGGAGGCGGCACAGAACGAAGGGCAGGAGCTGGGCAAGGCTCCGACCATGGGGCAGCCGGGCCGGCGCGGCAATGTCAGCTTCACGGATTATTCCAAGAAACCCTACACGCATCGCTCGACCAACAAGGCGGAAACGCCGTTCCACAACATCGTCGTTGCGCTGACGCGGCCACAACCGAGCGGGTTCGCGTCGGCGGCGCGCGATGTTGCCGGCTACACGCAGCTCTTCGATAACGAGCGAGCACGCGCCTGGCGGCTGGTGCTCGAGCCGGGCCAGTCGGCCGCCCCCATCACTCAGAAGGCGCCTGGCTTGCGTATTGTCATTGACGGAGGCGAGATCGCCGAGGTCATCGCGGGCGAACCCGACCGCGGACAATGGCTGCGGCTTGGCGACTTCTATTGGCAGGAGCCCGGCACAACACGGGGGATCCGCAACACGGGCACCTCGCGCATCGAGCTGGTCGAGGTCGAGCTGAAGTAGTCAACAAGCTGATCCCCACGACGCAGCGGCCCGGACCAGCAAGGCGTCACGGCGCGGCGCCGAGAATGCGCTCGAAACTCTTGCGCACCTTGGCCTCCGTTTCGGTCACGGTGGCGTCAAGCGTTGCGAAATCGGGCACATCGGCCGCGCGCGCCAACAGTCCCACGAGCCCCGGCGCCGCGGCCTTGGGATCGAACGGCCCCGGCAGGCAAAGCCGTAGCACCTGTGTCAGATCGTGAAAGAGCCGCACCGCCGGCCGCAGCACCTCGGCATCCTCGGTCGGCAAAAGCCCGAGCCGCCAAGCCTTGTCGAGCACGCGCGCGGTCGACGTGTCGAGGATCTCCGGCGTGGCGGCAGCGTGAACGAGCTGGAGATACTGCGCGATGAATTCGAGGTCGATCAGGCCGCCAGCCGCATATTTGAGGTCCCACCGATTGTCATCGCCCTTCTCCTGAGCGATCGCGCGCCGCATCTCGGCCACGTCGCCCGCGACCGCATGCGCATCACGCGGGCGCACGAGAACTGTGCGGATCGCATCTTCGATGCGCGCCGCAAAAGCGGGCGAAGCCGAGACCACCCGCGCGCGCGTCAGCGCCAGATGCTCCCAGGTCCAGGCCTCCCCCTCCTGATAGCTCGCAAACCCGTCGATCTGCGTCGCAAGCGGGCCAGCCCGACCGGACGGCCGCAGCCGCATGTCGACCTGGTAGAGGACGCCGTAATTGGTCGGCGCGGTCAGCGCGTTGATCAGGCGTTGCGTGAGCCGCGTGAAATACTGGGCGCCATAGAGCCTGCGAGGGCCGTCAGACTCCGGATGATCGGCATCAAAATCGTAGACCACGATCAGATCAAGATCCGACGTCGCCGTCATCTCGCGCCCGCCAAGCTTGCCAAGCGCCAGGATGGCGGTCTCCTGCCCGCGCACGCGGCCATGAAGCTTGACGAACTCCTGGTCGATCGCCCGGTGGAGCGAGCGGATCAGCGCATCGGCAAGCCGCGCGAACGATTCGCCAGCCTGCTCAGCCGACACCGTGCCGGACAGGATGCGCGTTCCGACCAGGAACATGTGCTCCTGCGCGAAGATGCGAATGCGATCGAGGAAATCTTCGTAGCTGCCGGCCTGCCGCAGCGAACGGTCGAGGCCCAACGCCAGCTCCGCTTCCTCGGGCAGCGCCCCGAAGAAGCTCGGATCGATCACCGCGTCCATGACATCGGGAAACTGCGCGAGGCTGTCGGCAAGCCGCGGCGCCGTCCCGAGCACCAGCGCAAACAGCGAAATCAGGTCGGGATTCTGCCGCAACAGCGACAGCAGACGACCGGCCGCCTGCAATGCGCCCAGGAACCGATCGAACGCGAGCACGGCGCCATTGGGATTTGCCGAGCGGGCAAAGTGCGGAACCAGCAGCGGCACGAGCTCGGCGAGCTGCTGGCGGGTGACAGTCCCCTTCAGCGACCGGTGACTGCCCGCAAGCCAGCCGCGAACGAGCGTCGATACTTCGAGCGGCTGCTTGAAGCCCAAGCCGGCAAGCTTGTCGAGCGTGTCGTGGTCGTCGGTATCGGCGGGAAAATTCAGCCCGCGCTGTTTGGCCTCCTCCGCGGGCGCGCTCTCAAACAAGGCTGCGTAGTGCTGCTGCACATTGCGCAGGTGAGGTAGCAGGGCGTCAGCGAACGCATCGCGGCCCTCAAATCCCAAAAAATACGAGAAGCGTTCCAATCCCTCCCGATCGCCTGGCAATGCGTGAGTCTGCTCGTCGGCCACCATCTGAAGCCGGTGCTCGACCGAGCGCAAAAAACAGTAGGCCTGCGCGAGATCCTGGCGAGCCCGCGGATTGATCCATTCACCTTCGGCCAGCGTCGCGAGCATGTCGAGGGTGCGCCGTCCACGCAGCTCGGGATGGCGCCCCCCCGCCACCAACTGCTGCGTCTGGACGAAGAACTCGATCTCGCGGATGCCGCCACGACCAAGCTTGATGTTGTGGCCTTCGACCGCAATCTCGTCGTGACCGCGATAGGCATGAATCTGCCGCTTCATCGCGTGGATATCGGCGACCGCGGCGAAATCGAGATATTTGCGCCAGATGAACGGTGACAGGCTGCGCAACAGCGCCTCGCCCGCCGCAATGTCGCCGGCGCAGGGTCGCGCCTTGATCATGGCGGCACGTTCCCAGTTCTGCCCAACGCTCTCGTAGTAGTCGAGCGCGGCAGCGGTCGAAACCGCGATCTGGGTCGACCCAGGATCCGGGCGCAGACGCAGATCGGTGCGGAACACGTATCCGTCGGCGGTCCGCTCCTGCAAAAGCTTTACGAGCCGCTGGGTCAAGCGCACGTAGAATGGCGACGGTCCGACGCCAGGCGCGAGCCTCGCGGCACCCGCGTCGTAGAACACGATGAGGTCGATGTCGCTCGAATAATTGAGCTCGCCAGAACCCATCTTACCCATCGCGAGCACGATGTAGCCGCTACCGGCCTCCGGACGTGCCCGATCGGCGGGCTGATAGCGGCCGCGGCTCGCCGCATCCGCGAGGAGATAGCGCACCGCGGCGGCAACGGCGGCATCGGCGAGCTCGGTCAGCGCACCGATCACGCGTGCCACCGGCCAGGCGCCGCCGATATCGGCAAGCGCAATCAGCAGCGCCCCCTCCGCTTTCATGCGGCGCAGCCGGCGCATCACGTCCTCCTCGCTAGCAGCAGCCTCGTCCGTGGCGCCGGCGATGAGCGCATTGAGGCGACAATCCGGGTCGGCATCGAGAACCGCAACCAGCCGTTCGGGATCGGCGCGTGCGAGGTCCCAGAGATATGGCGAGCCGTCGGCGAGCCCCGTGAGCAACGCCCGCACGTTGGGATATGCCGCGAGCGTCCGCGTCAGCGTCGCTCCCGCTTGTGTTTGCAAAATCTCGGCAAGCCACTCGTCGACCCGCTGTCGGGCTGCCTCGGGGTCGCGCAGGCGCGGCGCAGTGGCGACGCGGTCCGCAAGCGTTGCGGGCGTGGTGTCCGGGCTGGGCAGGTCCATACCGATGCAATAACGCGGCGCGACCGATCCGTCACCCCGCCCCGCCCGCGCGTTCAGGTCGGCTGGAGACGCGCCAGATCGCCGGCCACGGCCGGTCCCACCGGGCCCGCGCGAGGCAGCGAGATCACCGTCCGCAGCCCCGGACGATTGTCCTCGAGCTTGAGGTCCCCGCCGTGCAGGTGGGCGACGGCCTGCGCCAGGCTCAGGCCGAGGCCCGAGCCCGGCAGCGAGCGGCTCTGCTCGAGCCGCACGAAGCGCTCGACCGCGCGCGCACGATCGGCTTCGGGAATGCCGGGGCCATTGTCGGAAACGGTAAGCAGGATACGGTCCCCCTCGCTCATCGCCTTGACCTTGATTTCGGGGGGCGCGCCGCCGGCCGGCGCCGCGTCGTCGCGCGCTGCATACTTGATGGCATTGTCAACCAGGTTGGCGAGCGCCTGGCTGACCAGCTCCCGGTTGCCGCGCACAGGCGCCGCGGCAGGAGCGTCGATCGTCAGCACGAGCCCCTTGTCGTCGGCGAGCGGCTCGTAGAGCTCGCCGACCCCTCGCGCCACCTCCGCGGCGTCGAAGTCGCGCATGTTGTCGCGCGCCTGACCCGATTCGGCCCGTGCGATCATCAAGAGGGCATTGAAGGTGCGGATCAATGCGTCCGATTCCTCAATCGTGCCCTCAAGCGCCGCGCGGTACTGGGCTTCGTCCTCGGCGGTGCGCAGCGCCTCTTCGCAGCGATTGCGCAGGCGCGTGAGCGGAGTCTTGAGGTCATGGGCGATATTGTCGGAGACCTCCTTGAGACCGCGCATCAGCGCCTCGATGCGCTCGAGCATGGCGTTGAGATGTTCCGCCAGACGATCGAGCTCATCGCCGGTTCCGGCGATCGGCAGGCGCTCGGAAAGGTCGCCCGCCATGATCATCTGCGCCGTCGCCGTCATGGCATCGACACGCTTGAGCACGCGGCGCATCACAAATAGCCCGCCAGCGATGCCGAGCACGACAACGATCGCAAGCGACCAGCGTCCCGCACCGATCACCACGTCATGCATCCGGTCGCGCTCTTCCAAGTCGCGTCCGACCAGCATGCGAAAGCCGCCCGACAGCTGAACGATTCTCACCAAGGCGTGGTGTTCGGTCTGCTCCAGATCTTCGAGCTTGCGATACGCAGTCTCGGCCCATCCGGCGCGCTCGAGGATGCCCGCGGTCAGCGAGCCGACGTTACCGGCAAGTCCCTCGCCCGCGGCCGTCGTGAGCAGATAAAGGTAGGAATCCGGACGGCGGGCGCGAGCATCGAGCGTAAAGATCAGGCGACGAATGCCGCCAATGTCGTATTCGTCCTGGAGCGTGACGATTTCGGCGTCGACCGTCTGAGTGATCTGCTCGTTGATGAGGCGCCGCGTGTTCCAGGCAAAGTAGACGAGCACGATCGTGGCAAACAGCACGAAGATGGTCAGATAGACAAGCGTCAGCTTGAACGCGATCGTGCGGAAGAGCTTTCCGAGCGCCGTCATGCGTCAGCCTGGCATGACCACATCACTTGCCTTCGCGGACCATGTAGCCCGCGCCGCGTACCGTATGCAGCAACGGCTGCGCGAAGCCCTTGTCGATCTTGGAGCGCAGCCGCGAAATGTGCACATCGATCACGTTTGTCTGCGGGTCGAAGTGGTAGTCCCACACGTTCTCCAGGAGCATCGTGCGGGTGACCACCTGACCGGCGTGCTTCATGAGATACTCGAGCAGCCGGAACTCGCGCGGCTGCAGATCGATCTCTTGATTGGCCCGGGTGACGCGGTGCGACAATCGGTCGAGCTCGAGATCCCCGACGCGGTAGGCCATCTCCTCGCGACTGCCGCGACGCCGCGCCAGCACCTCGATTCGCGCCAGCAGCTCGGAAAACGAATAGGGCTTGGGCAGATAGTCATCGCCGCCCGCACGCAGTCCCTTGACCCGGTCGTCGACCTGACCGAGCGCAGACAGAATCAGCGCCGGCGTCTCGATGCCCTTGCCGCGCAGGGTTCCGATGACGCTGAGACCGTCGAGCTTCGGAAGCATGCGATCGACGATCAGCACGTCATATTGGCCGTCCAGCGCATGGGCGAGCCCTTCCTCGCCATCGGCGGCAAGGTCAGCGACATGGCCAACCTCGCGAAAGGCTTTCGCGAGATAGTCGGCGGCATCGCGGTCGTCTTCGATGATCAAAAGCCGCATGACGGCCCGGCCCTCCCCATAGGCCTTCTCCCGCTGCGTGGGACTCAGGTGCTCGAACGTCGCGACCACGACACTAACTGATATGCAATCCGGTTCAACCGGCGCACCCACCTTCATGGGGAATAGACGCGAGGGGCGGCGGGGTCGGCCCCGCCGCCCCTCGACTAACCCCGTCCCGGCGGGGGCGACGGAGGCCGGGTCGGAGGTATTGGTGGGGACGGGCAGCTTGCGCGCCCGTCCCCCTGGTTCGTTCCACCGGCGGGGGCGACGGATGCCGGTAGTACGCCCCATTCGGATCAGGCTCGATTGAGCCGTAATGCGACAAACTTTGTGCCCTCACCCGACTTCAAGCGAATCAGCACGGTACGCTTGCCTTCGCGCTGCGCGTTGCCGATCGCGGCACGAACATCGGCGGGTGAGCCAACCTTGCGGCCGGCAACCTCGAGGATCACATCGCCTGCCTTGAAGCCGTGATCGGCGGCAACGCCGTCGGGCTCGACCGCAGTAACAACCACACCATCGTTGCCGCTGCCGGCAACCTCGCTCGCGGGGGCAAGGGTCAGGCCGAGCCGCGGCAAGGCCAAGCCGCTCGGATCGCGGCTTTCGGGCGTTGCACGCGCCTCGCGATCATTCGGAAGCTCGCCGAGCGTCACCGAGATCGTCTTCTCCTGACCTTTCTGAAGAACGGTCAAGCGCACCGTCGAGCCCGGCGCCATCACGCCGATCTGACGCGCGAGATCACGGGCATCGCGAACTGGAGCGCCATTTACCGCGATGATCACGTCACCGGCCTGGATGCCGGCCTTGACTGCGGGACCATTGGCCTGCGGCTCGGCGACGAGCGCACCCTGCGTCCCTTTCAGCCCGAGACTATCGGCAATGTCGGCGTTGACCGGCTGGATCTGCACACCGATCCAACCGCGGCTCACCGCGCCTTTATCCTTGAGCTGACCGATGACACCTTTCACAGTCTCAGCGGGGATCGCGAATGCAATGCCGACCGAGCCGCCCGACGGCGAATAGATCGCAGTGTTCACACCGATCACGCTACCGTCGACGTCAAAGGTCGGACCGCCGGAATTGCCGCGATTCACGGGCGCATCGATCTGGATGAAGTCATCATACGGGCCGGCGCCAATGTCGCGGCCGCGCGCAGACACGATGCCGGCGGTCACGGTCCCGCCAAGACCGAACGGATTGCCAACCGCAAGCACCCAGTCGCCAATGCGCGGCGGCTTGTCGGCGAATCTGACATACGGGAAGTCGTCGCGGCCATCGACCTTGATCAGCGCAACATCGGTGCGCGGATCGGTGCCGATCACCTTGGCACTGTAGGTCTTGCCGTCGTCAGTCGCCACCTCGACCGTCTCGGCCTTGTCGACAACGTGATTGTTGGTCACCGCGTAGCCGTCAGATGAGATGAAGAAACCAGAACCCTGACCGGTCACGAGGTTGCGGCCGGGCGGCTGACGTCGCAGCTCATCAGGAAGGCCGGGAATGCCACTCTCGGGCAGGCGGCGGAAGAACCGGTCCATCGGGGAGCCTGGTGTGGGGGACCCTGGCGTGGCGCGAGGAGATGGCAACGGCGAGTCAAATCCCATCAGCCGCGGTCCGCCGTCGACTTTGACGCGAACCGAGATGACGGCCGGTTTGACCTTCTCGACAATGTCGGCGAAACCGACGGGCCTCTGCATATTCTGCGCGTAGGCGGCCGTATTCAGCGTCGGAACCGTAAGCGTCGGGACAAGATCGGGAGCGGAAAGCAACCCCACAACGCCAAGGCCAGCAACCCCTGCCAGCAGACCCAGGCGACGTGGCGACAGCAATCGAAACGTTCGAGCGGGAGTGTCGCTCATTGGATGGTCTCCATATTCTGGGTTCATCTTCTTCGTTCGATGCCCCCGGGCACCATTTGTTGCAAGCAAGATGGGGCTTGCTCCATTACAACGTTCTGGCCGTAGCATTAAGAATTGGTAATAAACCAAATTGAGATTTCATCAATGTATTCAATATCTTATACCAACGCGCACAATGTTTGACTCGTCATGCCCGCGCTTGTCGCGGGCATCCACGTCTTAACTCACGAGTCGAATCAAAGACGTGGATGGCCGG
>Ga0209798_10000177_pt1 | contig 36514 bp, 32 predicted proteins | sample DOMMetBare3Fresh_FD_187475 | JGI IMG/M metagenome (GOLD analysis project Ga0209798, IMG submission 187475) | Wetland sediment microbial communities from St. Louis River estuary, USA, under dissolved organic matter induced mercury methylation -... | ecosystem: Environmental > Aquatic >...
GTCAGTTTTTTCATGTCCAACTCCTTGTATATAACTCTAAACAATATCGTTAGTAAGAAATTAGTTAATCTCTTTAGTATTAATACCAAGCCGGAGAAGACTTGAAGTGACAGCTTACATTCGAGCAAGTGTGCGCTGATGCTTTATCGTATACTTTTTGATTAGCTTTTTGAAGTCTGAAACCCGTATCAGCAGCGTCGTTCACATTAACATTTGCCTGGGAAACCGTGCCATTACCCTGGTTATGGTAACCGGCATTGGAGTTCGGATGGCAAGGGAGACATGGTGTAAATCCATCGGTAGCTTTAACCGTCTTAAGTACATGGGTGGTGTGGAAACCGGCACCGCCAGCGTAATCCTGAACTTTGGCATTTTCGTAATTACCGGCAACACGCATACCGGTGATCGAAGCAACCGGTGGGTAGCCGTGACAGGTATCGCACGAGCCATTCCCGTATTTCACGCCGTCCATATGGCGCTGTCCGTTGACCGAACCGCTGTTATCACCATTGTGCCCGTGACAACCGGAACAATCCGTGGCAGGTGTCAGAGTACCATGTGAATATGATGAGGTAAATCCGCTATCCCAAGGGTTTTTGTGACAATTGCTGCATGCAGCCTGCGTCTTGAGAGTTCCGGCAGGTATATAAGCTGCATCAGTCCATGAAGGAGCAACATTGGTACCTGTGTTGGCAGCATTCAGAGTAGTGCCAGCCGGATTATGGCAGTAAGTGTTCGAGCAGCTGCCAGCACTGAAAGTAGGTGTTTTGCCGCCGGTTACTGACAAGCCAGCGAATGAAGGTGCTGATGAACCATTGGCATGATTGCCGGCAGCTGGAATTGATCCATGGCAGGCGATACAACGGTCATCTTCAGTATCAAGCGCCGCAGAGCGGAGATTGTTAAAGTACTGCAAGTGCGTCTGGTGAGCACCGGTCTTAGCATTGGAACTTACCTGACCGACATCAGCAGCTGATGAATCCGATGGGGCAACCACGTGGCGATTAGCAGCCGTAATAGCGGTAGTGGTGTTTGTACCATGACATTTTGTACAGGTGTTGATCGAGGTGTATGTCGCAGTCCATGTTGGAGGAGTGATTGAGCCGTGACATGCTGTAGTTGCGCAGCTACCTGCGCCTCCCGTGTAACTGACATCAATCGTACCATTGATATGGGTGCTGGCATGACAATTGGTGCAGGTTGTATTTGTCGTGTCAGAGCCAAAATGGGTAATATGGGCGCCAGTCGACAGTTTTGTAGCAGAAGAGGAAGTCAGGTGGCATGAGCCACAGCCAGCAGTACCGCCCCAGGTTGGCACGGGTGAAGCTGCTGCGCCTTTACCGTTGCTGTGACAATAGACTGTCGCGCAGTTTGAACCGGAGATGGTCAGCGAAACCGAGGTACCATTGAAGGCCACGTCTTTGGTGCCATTGACATGCTTGGTCTTGTCGCTGATTGTAGTTGTTGCGCTTACGGTGGCAGAGTGACAGACAACACAGCCATACCCTTTGGTGGTGTTATGCATGGTGTGTGAACCGGTAGCAATGCCGTTGCTGTCATGGCAAGTGGTACATTCTGTACCTTGACCAATAATTGCGAGGTGATACTTGCCGCTGTTCCAGCCGACTGCATTTTGGCCAGCCTTGAATGTGCCGTCACCTTTACTGTGGCAGTACACATTGTTACAAGTAGAATCGCCGCCACCGGTTACAACAGTGTAACTGGGAGTCAAGCCGCCGGTCGATGCTAAAATACTGGTTGTGGTTTTGAAAACATCGGTATAAGTTCCGCCGCTATTGTGAGTATTGCCATTATGACATTCGTTGCATGAGTAGCTGTAATCTGATCCGCTCGCTGCTGAATGGCTCTTATGAGGTGTTGTTGCTTCGTTGGTATAACGTGTATAACCTGATGCGTATCCATTGTTACCAGGCGCGCCAACTACGTTTGCCTGAGGCGGCTGACCGTGACAATCGGTACAGTTACCTGCAGGAGCGGCATCTGTATGAGGAGCGTTGGTATTATGACATGTTCTGCACTGGGTTATTTGCGTAGCACCATCAGCTATCGATATGTAGGCGCTATGATTTTGCGTAGCATTCGGGATCAGGTGACATGATTGGCAAACACCTGAATTATCCGGACGAGCCCAACGCGTATCAGCATCGGTGTAAGCAGCAATACGACGGTATGAACTCAAGTTTTGTACGGAACCTTTGATACCTGAATAGTTCATGAAACGACGCAGCAGGTATTTGTTCGGCGTGTTTTTGTAGGAACTGGTATCACCGGTCAGATCATCAACGTGGGCATTATGGCAATCAACGCACTGAATAACCGTTGATTTCGTATGCTGTTTTACCTGTCCGCTATGCTGTTTAACGTGACAGTTGGTACAGAGGTTGATTGTACCAACATTATTGTCAGCCCCACGCAGACTTACGCGAAGCAAAGAACCGTTGGACTGAGAGAGTCCACCGACCTTTGATGTAGAATGGTTGTCGAAGGTGGCGCTATCCGAGTCGGCAAAGTGGACACCATGACAGGAAGAACAGACCACCAGACCTTTTTTCAATTTCATTTGGGCAGTCGGATTTGTGCTGTTTTGATACGGGGCGTTTGCGATAACCTTCGGTTTTGCGCTGGCGCTGGTGTAGCTCACCTGTACCACGTGCGTACCGACACCGCCTGCCTGCGTATTTCTCTGGCGGTGGCAGTCAAGGCACATCTGGTCAGAGGTATTGAGTGAACGGACATAGGGAGCAACCGTTGATTGGGCATAATCAACCGGGTCGCTGTTCTGGGAATCATTATGGACCGCATGGCAACGGGAACAGAGATTCTGCCCTGAATAGCCAAGCCGGTTCAAACCGTATTTATTGATCGAATACGGGTCGGTTGGCGGCAATGCTTTTGCTTGAGGTACGGTGTCTGGCCCAAACCACTTGTGAGAGGTTTGTTTAGGATTTACACGGCCATCGGGAACAACCGAGGCGTAATCCTGTTGGTCGAAGTAGGAGATCTGAGTTTGCCCTGCACCAACTTTCGTACCGTTGTGACAGGTTATACAAACGTTGGCAGCGGGATAGAGATATGTGGCGGCGCTACCTTTATGGCAGGCGCTGCAGACATATCCCAAACCACTCGTGGTAGGGTCATGTGCACCATTCATTGCAAAGGCAAATGACGGCAACATAAGCGACAGTGATACGGTGAATATTTTGGCGAGTATTCTCATGACCGGCTCCTCATAAAACATGAAAAGAGATTTTATCTGCATGGTTTATTTATTATGACAAGCAAGGCACAAGGCGCTGCCAGAGTTACTCATGACCAGGAATGGCCGTAAGGATGTATCACCCGTAGCGTTATAGTTGACATGCGGGTCGTGACAGGTGGAACACTCCATCCGTTGTGTTGCTCCAAAGAGACGAATCGTACGACCGGCAATATCAGTTTTGGTTGTCGGGTCGGCATTCAACGTTGAGGCGCCAAGTGCAGTTGCTGCAGCACTGTAGGAGAAACCGATCGGGTGGTCGTTGGTCAGGTCAGTCCCCAAGGCGGCGTCAACGTCTGTGCCGCCGAGGTTGGCTGGGCTCAGGTTCCCAAAAAAGCCGCCATCATAGGGAGCGTTGATCGCTGTTGCAACCCCGGCTCCAAAACCGACGTTATCGTACTTGTCAACGCCCAGACTGGAGGAATGCAGGAAGTTGATGGCAGACTTACCGTCATGGCAACTCAGACAGAGTAAGGAAGGTGAGTTAGGAGGAAGCGAGGCGCCACCGTACATGTTTTTCGAAAAGTTAGCCGAAGAGTAGAGTTTGAATGTTTGACCAGGTAATGCGCCCCGATTCCACAACAAGGCAGATTGGGAAGCGTTATGCGGCGTGTGGCAGTAGACACAAACCTGATCAATCGATCCCTTAAAATGGCCACCGTTTGTATTTGTGGATCCCAAATTGTGAACTGTCTTGCTAATGTCTTTTACTGCCGCAACGGATGATGTTGCAACCAAAACCAATGCTAATAATGCGAGTGTCTTTTTCATGATGTGCACCTTTTATGGAATTCTAATAAAAGTATAGTGGTTATTTAAATAATGAGCCAAGTTTATTGTTTTTACGTTTGTCGTCTTTACGCTTATCATCTTTGCGTTTGTCGTCATTACGCTTGTCGTCATCCTTATCGTTCTGGGTAGCTGGAGGAGTAACAACCGGAGCAGCAGGTTTGTAAATAACCGTACGTACTGACGTGGTTGCCTGACCGTTAGCATCTTTTGCAGATACCGCTACTGAGTAGGTACCGGCAGTGGCAAAATCAACGCTGAACTGATACGCGCCATTAACCACTGCGACCGGAACAGATGCCCCATTATTGATGTTGTAGGAGACTTCGACGCCGGCATTATTGGTTACTGTACCGTTAAAAGCAACGGTTTTTGAAGTTGTCGTGTAATCCTGCGCCGGCGTTGTAATGGCGAGATCAAGTTTTGCAACCGAATATGTTACGGTACGCTTAACCGAGGAGGTATTACCGACTGCATCGGTTGCGACCACTTCAATCGTATTGGTGCCAACGCTAAGGTTCAGAGATGATGTCCAGCTGTTGTTTGCATCAACTACCACTGCTGTACCGGCAACTGTTACCTGAGCTGCTTCGCTGATCGATCCGCTGATCGTGTAAAGTGCACTATTGGTTGTTGCGTTATCCGGGAGAGTCGAATCAGCAACGGTAATGACAGGAACGGTTCCATCGTAAGAGATGGTGCGAAGATCCTGAACCGTATTGCCGGCGGCATCAGCTGCAATTACCGCTATCTGGTTTTGACCTTCAGCCAGCGTAACAGCGGTACTGAATGCACCGGAGATCACATCAACCGGTACATTATTGACAAGCACGGCAACCTGACCGGCATCAACAACCGTACCTGAGATATTTTGAACTTGGACAGCAGTCATGCTGTTGTTGGAGAGAGCAGAAACAGAGAGTTTAGGTGCGATAGTGTCCAGCACAACGGTTGTCTCTTTTGACGCTACCTGAGTATTGTCAGCTTGAGCTGAAACAGACAGGGTATTAGCACCTTCAACCAAAGCAGCGCTGTATGTCCAGCTATTCCCTGAAACAACCGCAGTTCCTTCAGTCTGATTGGCATTGTTTTTTACTTTAACGGTTGCGCCAGCATCAACAGTACCGCTTACCACAACCGTAGCAGCGTTGGTGAGCGACTGGGCAGAGGTGATTGCAAGAGCAGGTGCAGGAAGAATATAAGAAACTGAAACAGTCTGCGGAGCTGCTGCATTGTTGGCTGCGTCTTTAGCAGATACAACGATGCTGTTGGCGCCCGCTTGCAATCCTGAAACAGTTGCTTTCCAGTTTGTCGCCGATACGAATTCAACCGGAGAAACGGTTGCAGCCGAAGTTACGATAACGGTTGCACCGGCTTCAACCGTACCGGTCAATGTTACCGCAGGCGTTGTCACGGATGCTGGCAGTGTATCGACCGTAAAGACCGGCGGCGTTGTGTCAACCGGATTACCACCACCATCAATACCGTAGACGGTCACGCCCGACACACTGGTTACCAGCAGACGACCATTAACCTGATCGAAAAGCGCGTAGGTTGGATTATTGAACTGACCATCACCGTACCCATTGGTACCAATCATGTTACTGCTGGTGCCAGGGAAAAGCAGTGGGGTTCCTGAACCGGCAGGATCAAGCACCTGCAGCATATTGGCATAATCGGCCACATAAATCCGGTTAACCAGCTGTGGCACCAGTTTGGTGTACTCGATTGCCACTGACTGCGGATAGTAGAATTCACCCGGAACGATCGGCTTGTTCATTTGAGTCTGTACATAGCCGATGTTTTTGATGAAATTACCATTCAGGTCGAAGAATACAATTCTGAAGTTCTGGATATCAGCAACCATCAGCTGCCGATTTACCTTATCAAAACTGATATGATTAGCACCCATCAACTGCCCATTACCAGTGCCGCGCGAGCCAAAACTCTTTACGAACTGATAATCAGGACTGAACACCGAGATTTGCGAAGCACCGGTATCAACAACATAGAGATACCCGAGATCGTCAACAGTTATGGAAACCGACGCGCCAAATGTCTTGGGAAGGGTCCCAATTATCGTGCCATCCTGCGCCATCCTGACAACAGTAGTGTCAGTTACCACCAGCAGCGTTCCATCCAAGGCAAAGGTAATTGCGCTGGCATAAATCTTTGCCTGATTTACCTGGCGAATCAATTTGCCAGTCGGATCAAGCTGTTTAATTGTGCCCCCCTTGAAACTTGAAACATAGAGGGAACCGTCGGCAGCAATTGCCACACAGTTGGGTAAGTCTCCGCCATCATGCAAGGTGGGGAGGGGGGATACGGTGGGTGCTACGGCGGCCATCAGCGTCATGGGTAGTGAAATAGCCACAACGACCAACGAGACCAGACATGCTTTTGCGAACTTCTGTGTTAGGTGAATCATTTGATGCCTCCGATATTATTGGAGATTTCGATTTCTACTTCTATGTAAGGTAACCTTTGTGCCCATTGAACATATATCTATGCTGCAGCAACTATGCCTTTTTCGGCAATTCAGTAAACATAATTTACATTTTTTTTAACTTACAGAATTTATGGGTGTTTTAGATTAGAATTGTTACTTACTTGAGAAATCCGAACTTCTTCATCCGATAACGGAATGCGTCAATTCCCAGATTCAGTTTTTTCGCGGCTTTTGACTGATTCCATTCGGTTATGTCCAGCGCCTGACGAATCAATTCACGCTCAACCTCTTCAATATCAACACCTTCCGGAGGCAGTGAGAAGCCGTTGATCATTGGTGTTGTCGATATTTGAGGAGCGACCTTGGTAACAATTTCAAGCGGCAAATGATCAAGTAGCAACGTATCATCGCTCCCCAATATTATTGCCCTTTCAATGACATTTTTGAGCTCACGCACGTTACCGGGCCAGTTATAACCCATGAGTTTTTTCTCAGCAACATCCGATAGTCCTTGAACTTTTTTATTAAAGTCCTTGTTGTATACCTGTACAAAATGGTTGGCCAACGCCAGAATATCTTCTTTACGCTCACGCAGCGGGCATAAAAATATCGGTATGACCTGCAAGCGATAATAGAGGTCATTGCGAAACGTTTTTTCTTCAATTGATTTTTGCAGATCCTTGTTGGTAGCAGAGATAATACGGACATCAACGGTAAAGACCCTGCCACCTCCAATTCGCCGAAATGAGCGATCTTCAAGAAAACGGAGCAGCTTGGCCTGCATTCCCATTTCCATATCACCGATTTCGTCGAGAAAAACCGTGCCACCGTCCGCCAGTTCAAACAAACCCTTTTTAGTTGCCTTGGCATCGGTAAATGCGCCTTTTTCGTGACCAAACAGCTCGCTTTCCAGCAAGGTTGCCGGCACAGCAGCACAGTTAATGGCAATAAATGGTTTCTCAGAGCGGTTGGAACTGTAATGAATCCATTTGGCGACCAATTCCTTTCCCGTACCTGATTCTCCCTGAACCAGTACGGTTGACGCCTCACTCTTGGCAACCTTATCAAGCACAGCCATTAGATAATGCATTGCAGGACTGGTACCAATTATATTGGGAGGGACGGATTTTTTGGTTTCAGTACGCAACCGGGCAACTTCACGTTTTAAATCCGATGTCTCCAACGATTTTTTGATAATAATCGACAATTCATCCAGATTAAACGGCTTACTGACATAATCGTAGGCGCCAAGTCGCATGGCATTGACCGCTGTGTCCAGCCCGCCATTGGCAGTAACCATAATAACGATGATATCTTCATCGTAGTCCTTGATTTTCTCCAACACCTCAATACCGCTCATCCCCGGTAATTGAATATCAAGCAACACCAGATCGGGTTGCTCCTCGCGCGCCAACCGCAATCCATCTTCGCCCGTGCCGGCCGTAACAACCTCATATCCCTGTTTTTTCAAATTTTGTTCCAGCGACCAGCGAATCAGGTGTTCGTCGTCAACAACCAGTATTTTGTTTCGCTTCATGCTCACTCCTCAAAACATCTGTCTGCTCCGGGCTGCAGGCCGGGAGTTGTACTGTAAATACCGTACCTTGCGTGTCATTACTAACAACCGTTAAATCACCATGATGTAACTGCACCAACTTGTAGCAGATTGGCAAACCAAGACCGGTTCCCTGGGCCTTGGTAGTAAAAAACGGGGTAAAGATCTTCTCCAGTATTTGCGGCGGTATACCTGAACCAGTGTCAGCAACTTCTATTTTAACGAGCAGCTTCCCATCGCGAACATACGAACTGGTTGTCAGGGAAAGAGTTCCGCCATTCGGCATCGCCTGAAAAGCATTTAAAAGCAGGTTCAACATAATCTGCTGCATCTGTTTGCTGTCGGCGTACACCGTTGGCAAGCCAGGTTCCAAGGTTATGTTTTTGACAATATTCTTCAGACTACGGTGTTGAGAAGCAAATTTACAGGTAGCATCGAGCACTTCATTTAAATCAATGCAGTCAAATTCAGGTGGCGATGGCTTACCGAAAAACAGAAGATCATTAACTGTTTTATCCAAACGAGTCACCTGCTGCAGCACTTCACCAAGGATTGCATGGCGCGGATCATTTGAAACGATATCATCCCTGATAATCGTTATGGCAGCCGAAATACCGGCCAGTGGATTCTTGATTTCATGGGCAATACCTGCTGCCATCTCACCGATGGAAGCAAGACGATCAGCACGCTCAAGCTGCTGAAAATGCAGTTGTTCCAGCTCTTGTTTGGCAACATCCAGCCGGTCAACCATGGAATTGAAGCTGCCAATCACTCGACCAATTTCATCCTTACCGCGGTAATCAATCTGAACGTCAAGATCGCCGTTTTCCACCCGCGCCATATTATTAACCAAACTATCTAGCGGGCGCTTTACAAATTTAAGTAATAAAAAAGAGATTGTTAGCGCAAGAAATGCGGTGATGGCAACCGAGGAAATAACGAAAATTCGTGATGCCTCAATCATCTGCTGTTTGGTGCGGTTAAGTGAATAATTTATATTGATTACGCCAATGACCCGCGCTTTGCTCCCATGGCAGGTGTGGCACGGTTCCTCGTTATAGATCGGCTTAACCATGGAAAGGACTTCACCGTAGGGGGGGATATCCATGATGGCAAAGTTTTTGGGACTTAAATAAAGGTCATATTCTTTACTACTAATCACTCGGCCGACTTCTGATGAGTTGGAGGAGCGGAGGATGACACCATGGGGATGAAAAATGCGAACGCCAACCAGCTGATTATGCTGCCCAACCATGGACAGAATTGAACCGACATCCTGCACGTTACCAAGATGCATGGTGTTGTAAATACTGTTTTCTACCGTATGTAACAAGAGCTCCGTATTCTCACGGGCAGAATCTATAAATTGAGCCTGTTGATGACGCACGTTGAATGTGGCATAGGTGAATATCCCGCCAACCAGCAAGGTTATGGTGGTGACAATTATGCGCGTAGCCAGACTTTTAAACACGAATGATTTTCCTGTCGGGAACACTGTTGAGATACACGTCATCCAGGCACAGATTTCAGATCAAGCCGGGCACGATTGCCACAACTCCAGCTTTTTCATGAGTAACATCATTATATCGTTTTTTGCCCTGATGAATACTGAGCTGCTCTTATACAACACCGAACAATACATTCTACGCTCAACTACTTATTTATCCGTATTTCCAAAAAAAGAGAGTATGGCGTCATCAAGACTGACAGCAGGTTTGGATGTCGCGGGTGGAGCAGGCTTGGGATCTTTGGCATCTGCAACCGGAAGCTGAAACAACAGGGAGACATCTCCCGCTACGGATGGAGAGTTACGAGTAGCACCAAGAGCATCAGCGACCGGATCAGATTCTGGTTGTGGTGAGGGAATTTCATAGTTTTCGATAAGTTGTGGATTAATGGAGAATGCCTTGTCATCAAATTCTCCTGCTTTGAGACGCCGCATCATATCTTTGTGCTGTTCTTTCATCAATTCTTCAACAACAACTTCCAAACTTTCCATTTTAAGTATATCGGCATAGCTGGTTTTGCGAGAAGAAATAATAACGCCGCCACGATACAGTAGCGTAATGATGTGCGGGTTGGCTATACCACTATCCTCTGTCTGGACATGGAACACTTCCCCTTTGTACATCAGGTTATGATTGAAACCAAGAACCATGCTGGCTGCCTTTACGCGAAATGGCGTACTTCAGTTTGTAACAGAAAGAGTTGTCTTTTGCAATGTCATAAAAAATGACAGCGTGCAAGAAAAACGACTTCCAAATCAAGGCGACAGCACCACAACAGAGCCCGCCAAATACCATCACATGCTTTTCGAGACAAAGTTATTCAGGTGGCGATTTTGGGGTTATTTGACGATTTTGATTGAAACAGGAACAGGAGCAGCTTCAGCAGATAGATCAAGATAACCGGTGATCACTTTTCTCCGTCAAGCAACAGCGCCTTGATTTTAGCCACTGCCTCCATGGCATCCTTGGCATACAGATCCGCTCCGATGCGGTCGGCGTACTCCTGGGTTACAACAGCACCACCAATCATGGTGAACGTTTTCACACCGGCAGCACGCAGTTTCTTGAGTACGTTGTCCATTTCCGACATGGTGGTAGTCATAAGCGCCGAGAGACCGACTGCATTGACGGAAAATTCCTTAGCCTTGGCAATGATCGTAGACGCTGACACGTTTTTACCGATATCATGCACTTCAAAACCATGATTTTCCAATAACGTACAGACAATATTTTTACCAATGTCATGAATATCGCCCTCAACCGTTGCCATCAGTATTTTTCCGAGTGATTTGAACGCCTCACCCTTCAACTCCTGTTTCAGACGAGCAAATCCGGCCTGCATGGTATCTGCCGATTGCATGACCTGGGGAAGAAAGAAGATGTTCTTGTCGAAGCGTCGCCCCACCTCCTCCAAACCGGGCAACAAGCCATCGTTACTGACCTGCATCGGCGTCATACCACTCGCCAGCGCTTCTTCCACCAACTGAACGATACCGTCCCGCTCACCATTGATGATCGCACGAGTCAGACATTGACTGATTGTCAATGGCACGTCAGACGCAATGGCAACTGCAGCAGGAGCAGCCTGTTGTCCGCGATACGCTTCTATATAGGCAGCCGCTTGAGGGTCGCGATTGAGCAACACCATGGATGAGCGCCAGGCATCCATCATGGCACAATCCTTGGGGTTAATAATTGCGGCATCAAGGCCGGCGGCCATGGCCATGCCAAAAAACGTCGAGGAAATCAACGGTCGCTGGGGGAGACCAAAGGAGATATTGCTCACGCCGAGCACAGTGGCAAGCCCCAGTTTTTCCTTGACCAGCCGAATAGTTCTCAAGGTTTCAGCGGCCCGTTTCTGTTCGGCGCTGACGGTCAACGTCAGGCAGTCGATTATAATGTTCGAGTCATCGATACCATACCTGCGAGCGGCATTACGAATACGGCGCGCAATGGCCAGACGTCCTTCGGCGGTATCCGGTATCCCTTTATTATCAAGAGTCAAGCCGATAACAGCGGCTCCATATTTTTTAACCAGGGGAAGAATTCGTCGCAAGCTTTTAGCTTCGCCGGAAACAGAGTTGATCAGAACCTTGCCATCAGCCGCCATCAACCCCCGTTCCAGCGCAGCCGGACAGGAGGAATCAAGGACAAGTGGCGCCGAGGATGTGCCGCTGACACAGAAAACCGCCCGCTCCATGGCAGCCGGTTCGTCAATTCCGGGAGCACCGACGTTGACATCCAGCAAATTAGCGCCAAGCTCCGTCTGTTCCAGCGCTTCGCGGCGAATGTACGCCACTTTCCCTTCCTGCAATTCCTGTGAATAGAGTTTTTTTCCGGTAGGGTTGATCCGCTCACCGATGATGGCAGTTTTACTGTTACCGCCAACCGCTGTCCAACCGCCGCGACTGGAAAGCCAGGTTGTTCCCACTACGGGAGAAGAACTCTCCCAACTCTTTTGGCGCTCGGCAAGCGCCTGCTTCATAACACGGATATGTGCCGGTGTTGTGCCACAACAACCACCTATAATCCGCACCCCCAGTTCCAGCATCCGGTCATGATAGGCAATCATCTCTTCCGGTGTACCGGGAAAAACCGTTGATCCGTCAATGAGTTGCGGCAAGCCCGCATTTGCCTGGGAGATGAGAGGCAAGTGGGTAACTCTCCGCATCTTGCATAATATGTCGTAGATACCATCAACGCCAAGCCCACAATTTGAGCCAACCAGATCAGCGCCGGCAGCAGTCAGGGTAATGGCTGCTGCTTCGGGGGTTGTTCCGAGCACAGAGCGACCGTTATCATCAAAGGTCATCATGGCAATAACTGGAATTGTGGCAGAAACTTCGCGTATTCCGATCACGGCAGCACGAATCTCCTTGATATCAAGAAATGTTTCCAGGCTGATCAGGTCAGCACCGGCATTAATCAGCGCATCTGCCTGTTCCCGAAAGGCATTCTTCATGTCATTAAACGTGACTTCGCCGACCGGTTCAACAAATTGTCCCGTGGGGCCTATGGAAGCTCCGACATATACGGTATCACCTGCTTCCTGACGCGCAATGGCAACCGCCCGGGCATTGATTTCAACCAGCCGGTCCTCCAAGCCATAATGTTCCAGTTTGAAACGAGTGCCACCAAAGGTATTGGTGATGATAATATCTGCACCAGCCGCCACATAATCGCGATGCACGGAGGCAACAGCTTCGGGCATGGTCAAATTGAGCTCTTCCGGTGACTGTCCCGGTTTAAGTCCCCGCTCCTGGAGCATGGTACCCATGGCGCCGTCCAGTATCAGTACCCGTTCGCGGATGGCAGTAAGAAATGGTTTCATGGTGTTCCCTTCTGGCGTGGTGTTGGTGGCGGCAAGGCCGGCGTGCCATCACTGGTTGCTGCCGGCACAGTCTCCTGGATCAATGAAAAATCGGGTGCCAGTGGTGCGCGCAAATCCAGGTGACGTAAGACCTTGTCACCTTTACCCGCCACCGTCAACTGCACCTGGGTAACAGCGGGAAAGTTGATGCCAATGGTATTGACAAGCGCATAGACCGCCAGCATTTCGGCATTGCTACCGGATGGCAGATCAGCGGCAAAAGCTTCGTTCAGATCCACCATTGCCCGGTTGTTGCTGATGACAGCAGAATTGACGATCGTTGTTTCAGGGAGCGCCGATTTCAAATCACCCAGTGAACCGTTTAACAGTTCTTCCATCAAACTATCGAGACATTGCGACTGTTCGGCACAGGAATCAAGTTCCCGCCCTTCCCTCACCAGGCCGGTGCCGTCGGCAGAGGCAAACAACAGCACAACTTTACGCAAGGCAACCGGCTCAGCCTGCTGTTGAGGAGGGGTCGGGGTAACCTCTCGGCTATCCTGCACTTTTTTCCAAACCAGCAGACCAAAGAGCAGCGCCAGAATGGCAAAGGGGATCATAATACTGATGTTGATTTTTTTCTTATGGGAAATTGTCATGGAGCGTTATACGTCCTTTTCATCATCAAGACTGACCTGAAATACGTCACCCAGTTTCCCGCCGAGAAAGCGGTTGCCAACCCGGACGAAACCGGCAGGGATATCACTGACGTAATAACTGTGGTTACCCACTTCCGATGCGGGACGAAGTATATTCTTGTCAGCCAGTATAGCTGCCACCGTACGGGCGGTTTCGGCGGCCGAGTCAACCAGCGTCACCGACTCCCCCATTACATCAGCCAACAGCGGTTTGAGCAACGGATAATGGGTACACCCCAACACCAGTGTATCAATATCGGCTTGCTGCAGTTCCTGCAGATAAATCTCAGCCGTCAGGCGTGCCACCTGATTGTCAACCCATCCCTCTTCTGCCAGGGGGACAAAGAGCGGGCAGGCACGGGTCAACACCGTAGCATCGGCACGCAAGCGCTTGATGGCACGGGTATAGGCACTGCTCCTGATAGTTCCGGCTGTACCGATTACACCAATGCGCCCATTCCGGGAAACCGTAACCGCCCGGCTGGCTCCCGGTTCGATGACACCAACCACAGGAATCGGAAAGAGCCGTTTGAGATGGGGTAATGCCACAGCTGAAGCGGTATTGCAGGCAACCACCAACAGCTTGATATCGCGCCCCACCAGAAAGGATGTAATTTCCTGGGCATAGCGGGTAACCGTTTCCGGCGATTTGGTACCGTAGGGGACACGCGCGGTATCTCCAAAGTAGATCGTATCTTCCTGGGGGAGCAAGCGGGTCAGCTCACGCAACACCGTCAGCCCACCCACACCGGAATCAAATATGCCAATTGCACGCCACGACACCACACGCTCCTGTTACTACATCAGTTTCAGAATTTTAAACTATATACTCTTTTAGCAGCTTGAATCAAGCCATTTGACTCTTGACAAATGCAGGTACGCTTACTATTTTTGAGTTATTAGCACTCAAACAGTGCGAGTGCTATTTTTTGGGGCAGATCATGAATCAGGAACTCACCGAACGTAGTCGTCAGATACTGGAAGCAATCATTGAAGACTATATAGTTACTGCTGAACCGGTGGGGAGTAGCGCGGTTGCACGCCGTCACTCATTCCCGCTTTCCTCCGCCACGGTGCGCAATGTGATGGCACACCTGGAAGATCAGGGACTCTTGACGTCACCTCACACCTCGGCCGGCAGAATTCCAACCGACAAGGCGTATCGCATCTACGTTGATTCGATGATTGGTCTGCGTCAGATTTCCCGCGAAGAAAAAAGAGAGATTATCAAGCGCTGCCGCCGTTCAGGAGCCGGACCTCAGGACATCGTCAAGGAAGCTGGACGGACAATCTCACTACTATCCAACTACATGGGACTAGTGGTCGCTCCCAGCGTCAACTCCGACTTATTTCGCCAGATCGAATTCATCCGGCTCAGCCCCCACAAGGTACTGGTTATTCTGGTAACCAGTAACGGCATTGTTCAAAATCGGCTAGTGGAAACTGAGTTCAATTTAAAGGAGTCGCAGCTGACCGCCATGGGCAATTACCTGAATCAGCTGATGCAAGGCTTGACCATTTCACAAGCCCGGTCACGGATTCTGGAAGAAATGCAGAGTGAAAAAGCACAGTATGATTCCATGATGCTACAGGCGCTGCGCATGAGTGAGCAGACCGTGGTGGGGAGCAACGAGGAGCTCTTTGTCGAAGGGCAGTCGCGCATTCTCGAGCAACCGGAATTCAGCGATGCCGGTCGCATGAAAGACATATTTCAGGCGTTTGAACAGAAAAGCCAGCTACTCGGACTCTTGAGCCGCTGCATGGCGTCCGACGGAGTGCAGATCTATATCGGCTCCGAAACACCGGTCAGCAGCTCTGCCGGTGTCAGCATGATTACCTCCCGTTTTGTGACCGCCAACAATACGGTTGGGTTGTTAGGTGTGATTGGTCCGACACGAATGGGATATTCCAGCGTGATTCCGATTGTCGATTATACGGCACGACTGGTGAGCAAACTGTTACAAGAGATGTAATACCAATTTAAAAAGGAAACCACAAACATGGGCACATCTGAATCACACGATACGACGGCAGAGCCGACCGCCGCTCCGGAACAACAGAACACAGACACCACCCCCAGCGAACAGACTCTGGAGGAGTTATTGGCCGTACGGGAGCAAGAGGCCAAGGACAACTGGGACAAATTTCTGCGTGAACGGGCTGACCTGGAAAACTATCGCAAACGGGTCAACCGCGAAAAGGAGGAGTTGCTCAACTATGGCAACAAATCGTTGATCGAAGAGATCTTACCGGTGGTTGACAACATGGAACGTGCCCTGGCGCATGCCGACCAGGAGAGCGATTCGGCGCTGGTGGAAGGTATCCGCATGACTCACGGCATCCTGATTTCAGCGCTCAAGAAATTCGGCGTAACAGCAGTAGAATCAATCGGCACACCGTTTAACCCCGACTTCCACCAGGCAATGACACAGGTCCCCAGTGATCAGTACCCTCCCAATACGGTGATCAATGAGTTCCAGAAAGGGTATCTGTTGAAAGAGCGCCTGCTTCGTCCCGCCATGGTGTCGGTTTCCAGTGCCGCGGCATAATGTTTTTTTGTTTTACCCCTTGTTTTTTTGCACATCAATACCTACGTTGAAAATTAACGAACGACCTGAAAAGGAGGATAGTAACAATGAGCAAAGTAATCGGAATCGACCTGGGAACAACCAACTCCTGTGTTTCAATCATGGAAGGTGGCGAACCGGTTGTCATCGCCAACTCGGAAGGCAGCCGCACAACACCTTCAATGGTGGCCATTTCAGATAGTGGTGAACGTTTGGTGGGACAACAGGCTAAACGCCAGGCAGTCACCAATCCGGAAAATACTCTCTACGCCATCAAGCGCCTGATTGGACGCAAATTTGAATCGGAAGCAGTCAAAAAAGACATCAGTATTTCCCCCTTTAAAATTGTCCGTGCCGACAATGGTGACGCCTGGGTTGAAGTACGCGACAAGCGTTACTCACCTCCGGAAATTTCCGCCATGGTACTGCAAAAAATGAAGAAGACGGCTGAAGACTATCTCGGCACAACCGTGACTGACGCCGTCATCACCGTACCGGCCTACTTCGACGACTCACAGCGCCAGGCAACCAAGGATGCCGGTAAAATCGCCGGCCTGAATGTTCTGCGTATCATCAACGAGCCGACTGCCGCTGCCCTTGCCTACGGCCTCGACAAGAAAAAAGACGAGAAAATTGCCGTTTTTGACCTGGGTGGTGGTACCTTCGACGTCTCAATCCTTGAACTGGGCGATGGCGTTTTTGAAGTCAAAGCAACCAATGGAGACACCTTCCTTGGTGGTGAAGATTTTGACCAAGTAATCATTGACTGGATCGCCGATGAATTCAAGAAGGATCAGGGAATTGATCTGCGCGGCGACAAAATGGCACTGCAACGATTAAAAGAAGCAGCGGAAAAGGCCAAGTGTGAGCTTTCAACCTCCATGGAGACCGACATCAATCTCCCCTTTATTACTGCTGATGCTTCCGGTCCCAAGCATCTGACCCTCAAGCTGTCACGCGCCAAACTGGAAGCTATTTGCGCCAACCTGCTGGCCAAACTGGACGGCCCCTGCCGTACAGCGCTGAAAGATGCCGGTCTGTCTGCCAGCGAAATCGACGAAGTCATTCTGGTGGGTGGCATGACCCGCATGCCGTCAGTTCAGAAACGGGTGGAAGACATCTTTGGCAAAACGCCAAACAAAGGAGTTAACCCTGACGAAGTCGTTGCCATCGGCGCTGGTATTCAGGGGGGAGTCCTCAAGGGTGATGTAAAAGACGTGCTGCTTCTGGATGTCACCCCACTGTCGCTCGGCATTGAAACTCTGGGGAGTGTCATGACTCGTTTGATCGAGAAAAACACCACGATCCCCTGCCGCAAAAGCCAGACTTTCTCCACTGCCGCTGACAATCAGCCGGCGGTGTCGATCCACGTCCTGCAGGGTGAGCGTGAAATGGCACGCGACAACAAGACTCTCGGCAACTTCGAGTTGACCGGCATCCCCACGGCACCCCGTGGAGTGCCACAGATCGAGGTTACCTTTGATATCGATGCCAACGGCATTGTGCATGTTTCTGCCAAAGATCTGGGAACCGGCAAAGAGCAGAAGATCACCATTTCCTCTTCTTCCGGTCTTTCCAAGGAAGAAGTTGAAAAAATGGTGCGTGATGCCGAAGCTCACGCCGACGAGGACAAAAAGAAACGCGAAGCAATTGAAGCCCGCAACCATGCTGACAGCATGGTCTACAGCACCGAGAAATCGCTCAAGGATTTCGGCGACAAGATCGATGCGGTCGAAAAAGGGAACATTGAAAACAAGCTGGCTGAATTGAAAAAGCTGATGGAAGGCGAAGACGCCGAAGCAATCAAGAAAGCAACCGACGAACTGGCCCAGGCTTCCCATAAGCTGGCCGAAGCGATGTATGCCAACAAAGGTGATGGTGCTGAAGGTGAATCGGCAGCCGCTGGTGAACAGGCATCTTCATCCAAACCAAAGGATGACAATGTTGTTGACGCGGATTTTGAAGAAGTAAAATCCGACAAAAAGTAGCAACGGGCTTGCCCCGATCAATCATTAACGCAGCACGTGTAGGGGCGGGTTTTAAATCCGCCCCTACACGTGTATCAAAAGGACACCGACGTGGCAAACGACGAAAAACGGGATTATTACGAAGTTCTTGAAGTACACCGCAATGCATCCGAAACCGAAATCAAGAAAGCGTTCCGCAAAATGGCTGTACAACATCACCCGGACAAAAATCCGGGAGATAAGGCAGCTGAAGAAAAGTTCAAGGAAGCTTCCGAAGCATATGAAGTTCTCTCCGACCCACAAAAGCGCGCCCAGTATGATCAGTTTGGTCATGCCGGTGTTTCCGGACAGGGAGGCGGCTTCGGCGGAGGTTTTGGCGGTGCCGGCACCCCTTTTGGCGACATTTTCGGCGATATTTTCGGAGACATCTTTGGTGGTGGAGGCGGTAGTCGCAGCCGGCAGCAGGGACGTCGTGGAGACGACCTGCTCTATAATCTGGAAATCAGTTTTGAAGAAGCCGCGTTCGGTGTTGAAAAGAAGATAGAAGTACCATTTGCCAAGCGCTGCACAGCCTGTAACGGCTCCGGCTCCAAGCCGGGAACCAATCCGAAGGTCTGCCCAACTTGCCGTGGTGCTGGTCAGGTTCGCTACCAGCAAGGATTCTTCAGCGTCAGCAAAACCTGCGGTCAGTGCAATGGCGAGGGGAAAATCGTGGATGATCCCTGCCCCGAATGTCGTGGCAAAGGGAGTACCAAAGACACAAAAACACTTTCCGTCAAGGTTCCGGCGGGTGTTGAAACCGGTTCTCGCCTGAAAATGACCGGTGAAGGGGGGCACGGCAAAGGTGGGCCGAACGGCGACCTGTACATCGCCATCAGCGTCAAGGAACACCCGATTTTCCAGCGCGAAGATACCAACGTAATCTGCGAAATACCGATCAGTTTTGTGCAGGCATCACTCGGTTGCGAGCTGGAAGTTCCAACCCTTGATGGCAAAGTTTCCATGAAAATTCCCGACGGGACCCAATCGGGCAAGGTCTACCGCTTGAAAGGAAAAGGAATCCCCTCGTTGCAAGGGTATGGCCGCGGTGATCAACTGGTAGTCGTGAGGGTTGAAACACCATCCAATCTCAACAAAAAGCAGAAGGAGTTACTGGAAGAGTTTGGCCGCATCAGTGGCGAAGAGATTCATCCGATGAAAAAAGGGTTTCTCGACAAGGTCATGGACTTCATCAGCTAAAAGCATGATGTTGTAGCATTTTTCTTGCTCGGCCAGGCGTTGTGAATTACTATGGCATACGGTAACAGCAAGGGGGAACGTAATGGACAAGCAACAACTAGCTGAAAAAGCAACTGAAACCTTGCGGCCATTTGAAACGCAAAATATGATGCAATCCATTCAGACCCTTTCACTGCACGAGTTCTTTACCAACCCGTTGGTCATGACAATGGTACTCGGTCTCTTCTTTTTTGGCGTCTGGAAGCGTTCCACGCCGGTACTGTTGACCCTGTTTTTTCTGATAGCCATGATTGTGGTCATGCGTTATCTGATGCCAGCTCCCGGCCAGGAGCTCTCAATGTCAGCTCTCCTCCCGTTTATTGGGGGAGGTTTGGTTATTGCCGGCATCATCATCTATTTTTCAATGATCAAATAAGAGAAAGCGACTAAACATGAAACTCATCAAACGTGACTGGTATTTTATCGGAATCATGGTTGCCGTATTGGCAATTTTCATAGCCATTTCCGGAAAAGAAAAAACCAAACTTGTGCCGAAAGATGCTGACCATCAAAAATTTCATGACATGATTCAGCAAGGAAAAACCAAGAAAGAGGTTGATCCCTTGTGTGCCGAATGCCATGATGGCGTAAAGATTGCCTTCCCCAAAGACCACCCCGCCAAACCGGGTGGTGCACCGATGCGCTGTCTGTTCTGCCACAAAATCAAGCGTTGATTCAACGTACTCATACAACAACAAGCATAACCATCGGGTATGAGTACGTTAGGTACAAACGCTTTCACGGACGGGCAACGGGTAGATTGGAACAGGTGAAATTGTGGAGTATGAACCAATTTTCAAATCATGCCCTAAATGTTTTACGGTCTGGGAAACGAGAGACGATTTCATGTCCGACAGCTCGCTGGAGTTGATCGGCTATCAAGCTAATATACAGAATGTGGAATCGAGTCTGTTTCTGTTTAATCACCTCAAACAGGGATGCAGCACCACGATCAGTATCTCTGCCTGTATGTTTTTTGACCTGTACACCGGAATTCGTCATCCTGAAATCAAGGCATTATCGCCTGAATGCCCTCGCTACTGCCTTGATGAACATAATTTGGGACGATGCGACGCCATGTGCGAATGCGCCTTTGTGCGAGAGATTATCCAGATCCTCAAAAAATGATCACCCCTTTGACGTACTTGAAAGCCGGACCGTGTTGCAACGGTCCGGCTTCTAAAATTGCCCTGTAAAGCCCTATCGCCAACCAAGTCAACCCTACACACCCATTCAGTACATTTCATACTTGAGCAAGCGACACTCGATGGCGCCATTGAACAGCACAAAGCGACGTGACGCCTTGAGTCCGATGTACTTTGCCAACTCAAGATTACCGGTCAATACATAACCGGTCCAGCCGCGGCACCGTTTTTTCAGAACATCGCCAATCTGGCAGTACAGTTCCCGCAGATCTTCCTCTTCTCCCAGGCGCTTGCCGTAGGGAGGATTAAGAATCACCACTCCCTGTTCACCTTCCGGCTGAAACGCTTCCAGATTGGCATGAAAAAAATGCAGTTGCCCTTCAAAACCGGCCTTAACAGCATTTCTCCCGGCTATTTTGAGTGCCCGGCTATCCTGATCCAGCCCGGTTATCAGGCCGACCGGAAGTTTTTTCGCTCCCTGCTCAGCCTCCCGCACAATCCTCTCCCACAAACGCATATCATAGTCAAGCCAGCGCTGAAAACCAAAACCACGCTGCAAACCTGGTGCAACCCTGGCGGCCATGAGCGCAGCCTCAATCGGTATGGTTCCCGAACCGCACATCGGGTCAGCCAACGGTATCGAACCATCCCACCCTGTCAATGAAACCACAGCCGCTGCCAGGGTTTCACGAAGCGGCGCATCATTGCGTTCCAGACGATATCCCCTTCGATCCAGGGGATCACCGGAACTATCCAGACTGACGGTACAGAGATTCTGATGCAGATGTACGTTGATTCGCATATCCGGCGCTGCGGTATCAACGCTGGGACGTGCGCCACAGGCAGCGCGAATCCGATCTACTATCGCATCCTTGGTTTTAAGAGCGACAAAACCGGAGTGAGTCAGGGCGGAATTGCGCAAACTGCAATCTACTGCCAGTGTCATGGTTGGCGTAATCAGATCATGCCACGGTATGGCGTACACCCCATGATACAGCTCATCGGGGGTGGTACAGGGGAAGACCGCCTGTTGCACCAACACTCGACTGGCAGTTCTGAGCCACAGATTGGCCCGGTACAATGCTTCACGATCAGCACTGAAGGCCACCCCCCCTTTCCCCGCTTTGGCATCATCAATGCCAAGCGCAGTGAGTTCGCCAGCTGCAATTTCTTCCGTCCCCCGGGGAACGGAGGCAAAACAGACTCGCTTGACTTCAACCGGCTTGAGCGGGCGTACTCCCGGACGGAGTATATGGTTCTTACTATTCATGATTGAGTCCCAAATTCTTTCTTCCACAGTAGTTCCAGCTGCTGGCTGGTTTCTTGCCAGGTACCGTTATTATTGATAATCTGTGTTGCAAAACGTTCTTTTTCCGCCAGCGGCATCTGACTCCCGATCATCCGTTCCGCCGCCGCACGGGGAATATGATCACGTGCCATCAGGCGCTGCAGCTGTACTTCCGGCAGCAGGCTCACCAGCCACACATCATCAACCCGATCAATGGCGCCCGCCTCGATCAGCAGTGGCGCCATATAGATCACGGTGGTGCTGCCGGAATCAGAAGCGGCTTTGATCGATGTCTCTGCCAGGCGACGGATTTCAGGATGAAGAATCTCTTCCAGCTGTTTTCGTTTGTCAAGATCGGCAAACACCAGTTCCCGAACCAGAGCGCGGTCAAGTGATCCATCTTCCCGCAGTACCCGTACGCCAAACAGCGCAACGATCCGGCCGATCGCCGGACTTCCCGGCAGGACCACATCCCGTGCCAACTGATCGGCATCAATGACAGGAATGCCGCGTTCGCTAAAAAAACGGGCGACCGTACTCTTACCAGAGGCTATGCCGCCGGTCAATCCGATTACCCGTACGCCGGACTGTTTCATTGCAACCCCTTCAATTCCTGATAGGCACGCCGGAAGTTAATATCAAAAAATGAACTGTACCCCGGCATCGCCTCATGCTGAGGCAAGCGAAACTCCCGCTTGGCAGCTTCAACACTCAGCCCCTTGCCCAACAAACGCAGAACTTCGGTGGTAAAATCGCGGAAAAATTCCTGAAAACGTACAATCCCGGCCGGAGTGGTCACCTCTCCCAGACCGGGGACCACGGTTTTGACATCGATCACCGACAGGAGTTCCAGGGTAGCGATCCATTCACGGAAATGCCCATCCCCCATGTATCCGGCCACGTCATTAAAAAACAGGTCCGAGGTAAACAACACCCCTTCCTCGGGAAGGTAGACAAACAGGTCCCCTTCACTGTGTCCCATTTCGGTGGCAGTCAGAATGATAACCGACTCACCCCGTTTCATGGTCATGCCGCGATCAAAAAAGGTGACCTGATTCTTGATCTGCCTGAATTCACTTTTCAGCGCCTGCCAGGTCGGACCTGATGCGATGATTTCCGCATTGGCCGGCAGGTCAAAATCGATGTAGTTGAAGCCACGGTGGTGGTGGGTCAAAATAATGTAACGTACCGGCAACGGGGTAACACTCTTGATATATGCCAGCAGTTCCGTGGTTGTTTCCGGCACGAAATGCGCTCCGGTCAGGATCACCTGATAGTTGGTGATAACGATCAACGCGTTGCTGGCAGCCTTGCCACCCGGCAAAGCAATCGCCGCATGAATCCCCTCTCGGATTTTTGTAAATTTGAAGTTGGCGGCCTGTGCCATAACCGGCCAACAGACCAGTATTGCCAGCACAATGAGTAACGTACGTTTCATACTGAACACCTCCGGCCGCATTCTAACAAAACAGAAGCAACAAAGACAGATTTTTAGCTTGAGTTGACAGGATGATTGGTGTAAATATAGCACCCCGTTGTTATTGACAACGGAACCGGACAGGGGCGGTTAGCTCAGCTGGATAGAGTACAGGCCTCCGAAGCCTGGGGTCGTGGGTTCGAATCCCATGCCGCCCACCAAAAATTCAAGGAGTCACGCAACAGGCGTGACTCCTTTTTTGTTACCACCCACGGCAGATATCTGGCAAAAACTTTTCAGGAGGTTCCTCCATGCATGACCAACTCAGACTATGGGGATTATCCCGGCGCCCTACCCTGGTAATCTTTGACCTGGACGGTACACTGGCCGACTCACTTGAAGACCTGACAGCATCAATCAATTTCATGCGTACTGAATTCGGCTTACCTGCCATGACCCAGGAGGAGGTCAGGCGCTGCATCGGAAAAGGGGCGCGCAATCTTGTCATCAAATGCCTGCCGGAGGATGACACCCGGATCGATCAGGCGCTGGCATGTTTTCTGGCACATAACGGCAGCAACCTTGCCGTACACTCCAGGTCATATCCCGGTGTATCTGAACTGCTGGCAGCCCTCAGGTTTGCCGGGATCCCACTGGCGCTGGTATCCAACAAGAACAGCGCCCATTGCGAACTTCTGCTGTCGACACTTGGTATTGCAGAGTATTTCCCGATCATTCTGGGCGGAGATGCGGTGACAAGCTGCAAGCCATCACCAGTCCCGTTACGGGAAGCAATCCACCGCGCGGCAGCCGAGGCGCAGAGCACCATCATGATCGGCGACAGCATTAACGATTTTGAAGCAGCCCAGACAGCCGGCGTCAGATCTATCGGATGTAATTTCGGTTTTGGCGAGCAATGGGAACTGGAGCGGGCAACCGTGCGGATCGATTCCCTGACAGAGTTGCTTCCGCTGCCGTGGCAGTGACTAATTGATTACCCGAGTTACGTATGCGCATCTTCATTGCCATAGAACTTCCCGATCAGGTCAGGAGCATGCTCGCCGGTTTGCGAAGTGAACTCCCCGGCGCACGCTGGCTGGCGGCAGAGCAATTACATCTGACCATGGCCTTCCTCGGCGAACTGGATCAGAGCAGCGTAAATCGACTGACCGATCAGCTGACCAAACTACAGCTGCCAGACTTCTCACTCCATTTTAGCGCAATCGGCTGTTTTCCCGATCAGCGCCAGGCACGGGTACTCTGGGTCGGGGTGCAATCTGAACCGCTGTTGACGAAGCTGGCCCGTTCGATCCAGCAAACCATCCTCAGCTGTGAGATCCCCCTGGAGCAACGCCCCTTTTCCCCCCACATCACCCTGGCACGTTTCAAACCGCCCGCCGCCCCCCAAATTCTGCAACCCTACCTCCGGCAGCACTCACAGCCGAAGCTGCCAGCAATTGAGGTGCGGGAATTCATCCTCTTCCAGAGCCGGCTGACCTCCCAGGGCGCCATCCACACCCCGCTTGAACGTTTTGCACTCCGCAGAGCCTGCCCCATCCAGGAACGATTAAGCCATCACCGTTTATAGCCAATCCGGCGCAACAGGTCGTACCGTTCCTGACGATCCTGGGCATTCTCTACCCCCTGGGGTGAATAGCCGTCAATCACCCCCATGATCCCGCGTCCCTGTTGAGTAGCGGCGACAATCACCTCCAGCTGGTTGGCTGTAGCACAGTAGATATGACAGACTTCCGGGCAGTTTTTGATCTGGTTAAGCACATTAATCGGATAGGCATCCCGTAACAGGATACAAAAGACATGCCCTACTCCGAGGGTTTGCAACACCGCGACAGCTGCCAGAACCAGTTCGTCATCATTCCCCTCGCTCCTGATCAGACAGGGGCCGGACGCTTCACTGAATGCAATGCCGAAACGAGCCTGTGGCACCGTGGTAGCGACAACTTCGTACAGATCCTCAGTTGTCTTAATAAAGTGGGTCTGCCCGAGAATGATGTTGCTTCCTTCCAGATACTCGATCCTGACTTCATGTAGTTCAAGTTGCATAAGCTCCTCCCTTTCATCGTCTTCTCGATTTCCAGCCAAAACTATACCAAATAACATCAGAATTTCCACTTCACCAATGCAGCCGGACTGACGGGACAGAGATACTTTCGTCCGCTAAAGACATCGCACCAATGCCAGCAATCACCGCAGGGGCACCGCCGCGACGTTCATGGATATTTTTTCCCGCATAAACAGGGCGTTAACAGGTTTTATGTAACTTTTGACAGTTGATTATATTTCATGGTTGGTGCGAAAGTGAACGAGATCAGGGCACACCGCCAAGGTACCGGCCCGAGAAATCAAGGCTGTAACCATTCAAATCGTCGCCCACACGGCTTAGGCACTATTACACGGAGGATGAAGATGACAAGATTACTGGTAGTGATGTTGGTTATGCTCGGATTCACAACCGCCTGTTCAACCGGCAAAGAAACGACCAAAAGAGTTTCTTTCCCAGAGGTTGAATATGCACAACTCAGCAACACGGGAAAGGGGGTAGTCATGGCGCAGGTTTTTATTAAAACAAAAGCCGGCGAGATCCTGACAAAAGCCGGCAACAAGGTGATCCTGAACCCGGTCACGTCCTACAGCAGCCAGTGGTATGATACGGCCCGCCGCAAACAGCCGCTGGAAGATCCCGATCCCAGACTGTTGCAGCATGTGCGGGAAGGTATCACGGATAAATCCGGGCAGGTTGTGTTCAGGAATATACCGGCCGGCGAATATTACCTGGTCTCACCGCTGGTGTGGAGTGACGTCTACATGGCCACCGGCGATACTGCCACCAAAATCAGGGGACGTTTCCTGGTCAGGAAAATAGAGGTGGAGGATGGAGACAACCTCTCCGTTGCCCTTGCCATGCGCAGCAATTACTACAAGGAGAACATCGACCTGACGCCGCTCAGCGAGAACATGATGCCAAAGTGGAGCGCCAGAATTTACTGAAGTTTGATGTAGACTCGATTGCGTTCTGAAAAGGGGACAGGCTTGGTTAGCCTGCCCCCTTTTGTGTCCTGTCATAGCGACACACCTAACTTGAAAATCCGGGCACCTGACCAGACACCATCCCTTGCAACACTCCCCTTCCATGGTACACTTGATTCACCCCAGCAGCCACGAGAGGCACCCTCATGAGCGATCAGACAGCCACCACATCACACCCACCGACTTCCTGGACCGATGATCTGCTGGGAGGTTTTGCCGCCATGCTGGTGGCGCTCCCGTCGTCAATGGCCTTCGGTATCGTTGTCTACACCACCCTGGGAGCGGAATATGCCGGACAGGGAGCCATGGCCGGACTGGCAGGGGCCGCTGCGCTTGGACTGGCCACCCCTTTCATCGGCCGCACCGCCGGCCTCATCTCAGCGCCATGCGCACCTTCGGCAGCCGTATTGTCCGCCCTGATTGCCGGCCTGATGGCCGGGACAAGCGCAACCAGACTGGAGCCGCTGACCATACTCCCCTTGATTGCCCTGACCGTGCTCCTGGCAGCAGGGTTACAGATCCTCTACGGTCTGCTCGGCGGCGGAAAGTTGATCAAGTTCATACCATATCCGGTTGTCAGCGGTTATCTGTCGGGGGTCGGCGTGCTGATTGCCCTGGGACAGCTTCCCAAACTGTTCGGCATCCCCGAGGGAACCGCCCTGTGGCAGGGAATCATTTCTCCCTCCTGCTGGAAATGGCAAGGGGTGGTGGTGGGATTAGTGACCATGCTCGTCATGACGTTAGCGCCACGCCTGACCCGCCGCGTACCAGCCGCCATTCTCGGCCTGTTGGCCGGCATCAGCGCCTATTTTTCCCTGGCTGTCATCTCCCCGGAACTGCTCAAGCTGAGCAATAATCCGCTGATCATCGGCCCGATCCAGACCTCCAGTTCAATCTGGGGAATCATTGCCGAGCGCGTGGTTTCCCTGACCCGGATAGAGCTGGCAAACCTGAAATTGATCCTGGTGCCTGCCGTGACATTGTCGGTACTCCTCTCCATCGACACCCTTAAGACCTGTGTCGGCCTGGACGCCCTGACCCGCAGCCGCCACCACTCCAACCGGGAGCTGATCGGCCAGGGGGTCGGCAACCTCTGTTCATTCTTTCTGGGGGGAATGCCCGGCGCCGGCACCATGGGCCCCACGCTGGTCAACCTGAACAGCGGTGGCCGCACTCCCCGTGCCGGGGTGATGGAAGGGCTGTTTGTCGTGCTGGCACTGCTCTTCATGAGCCCGCTGATCGCCTGGGTTCCCATCGGAGCGCTGGCCGGTATTCTGCTGGTCATCGCCTGGCGTATGTTCGATCGCTCCATGTTCCGGCTGCTGGGCTACCCGGCCGGACGGCTCGATTTCGCCGTCATCGCCGGAGTGATTATCGTTGCCCTGACCATGGATCTGATCGCTGCCTCCGGCGCCGGAATCGCCCTGGCGATCCTGTTGTTCATTCGTGAACAGATCAAGTCTCCCGTTATCCGCCGCAAGCGCTATCTTAACCAGATGTCGTCCAAAACCCGGCGCCGGAGCGCCGAACGGGAAATCCTGAGTCGCGACGGCGGCCAGGCGGTCTTCTGTGAACTGCAGGGGAACCTGTTCTTTGGCACCACCGATCAGCTCTTCACCCAACTGGAAGAGGATCTCCGTACCCGGACCTGGCTACTGCTCGACATGCGCCACGTCAGTTCCATCGATTATACGGCAGTCCACCTGTTCGAGCAGATGCACGCCCAACTGGCCGAGCGGGGTGGGCAACTCCTGTTCAGCGGTATGCCATCGGCACTGCTTGATCAGCGGGATTTCGAACGTTACCTGGCACAGATGGGAATCACACACGGCAGTGAGAGTGTCATGATTGCCGAAACCCGCGAAAGCGCCCTGGAATGGATGGAGCAGCAGATCCTCCTGCGAGGTGAAGCACCTGACCGGAACAACGAGCGCCTGTTGGAGCTGGCAGATATGGAGCTGTTCAAGGGTTTTGACGAAGCGGCGCTGGCCATGCTGGCCAGTTGTGTGGAGTCGTTATCTCTTTCCCAGGGGGAAAAGGCGTTCTCCCAGGGAGATCAGGGTGACCAGCTCTTCCTGATTCGACGGGGAAGCGTGCGGGTCATGCTTCCGCTGGAGGGGGGTAAACGCCATCATATTGCCACCATCGGACGGGGCGGTTTCTTTGGTGAGCTGACCTTCCTTGACAGCGGCATCCGTTCTGCCGATGTGGAGGCCAAGGAAACAACCGATCTATTTATGCTCTCCCGTAGCCGTTTCAGCCAGATGTCCCACAGCGATGCATCCCTGGGGGTACAGGTATTCTCCCGCCTGGCCCTGGCGATTGCGGAGCGGCTTCGCCAGACCGACCTTGAATTACGGATTCTGGAGGAACGCTGACATTGATAATCGACTAAATGTGGCCGGGAGCTTCCGGGTAGACTTTCTACCGAATGGCGGTTATAACTGGCCAACCTGACTCGGGAGTTACACCATGTTGCCACGCTATATCGAGCCCGTTTTCCGTCCTCCCAGCGAGGCCCGCAGCCTCATCTTCCAAATCACCGTCGGTTGTTCCCAGAACAGCTGCAGATTTTGCGGCATGTACAAGGGAAAGCAATTCCATGTGCGACCGGTTGGCGAGCTTGTCGCGGAAATCCTCCGCATCCCGGAGCGCTACCGTTTACAGGTGGATCGTGTTTTCCTGGCCGACGGAGATGCCCTGGTCTACCCGTTTGACGGCTTGGTTACGATCCTTGAAACCCTGGCTGCGACCTTTCCCCGTCTCACCAGGGTCGGCTCGTACGCATCACCCAACAGCCTGACCACCAAAAGTCCGGAACAGCTGACCACATTGCGGGACAAACGTCTCCGCATCCTCTATTTTGGCCTGGAGTCGGGAGACGAGCAGACCCTGCTTCATATCAACAAAGGGTTCACGGCGGAAGAAAGCGCATTACAGTGTCTCAAGGCCAGGGAGGCAGGGATCAAACTCTCGGTCACCGCCATTCTCGGTTTGGCAGGTAGCCGGCGAAGTCTTCCCCACGCCCAGGCAACAGCTGACTGGGTAAACCGGGTCAATCCGGAGTATTTTTCTCTCCTGACCCTGTTCCATCGTCATAACGAGGAGTTCGTAAAATCACTTGACCAGTCTACCCGGCGGCAGCTGATGCTTGAGGCGAGGGAACTGCTGCAACAGCTTAACCCGACCCGCACGATTTTACGCTCCAACCATGTCTCCAATTTTCTCAACCTGGCCGGCAGTTACCCCAAGGATCGTGAGCGCCTGATCAACGATGTGGATCAAGCACTGAAACGGGCGGAACAGCATCCCGGTTTTCTGGATACGGTACCGGGATATACTGAAGAACACTATTGAAGAAATGTAGACGGATTGGCCGTTCCGAAAAGTTCCAGGTTCAAATGTGGACAAAAAAAGGCTGCGTCAGATAACGCAGCCTTTTCCTATCTTGATGCCACAGCGGATGTTAATCCGAGCAGTTTACAGACCTTTCAAATCCTTACCTGCCGAAAACTTACCGCTTTTTGAAGCGGCAATCTGGAGTTCAGCGCCGGTCTTGGGATTGCGCCCTTTACGGGCAGCGCGTTCTGAAACACTGAAAGAACCAAAGCCGGGGAACGTGATCTTGTCACCAGCTTTGAGCACTTCTGCTACGGTCCCCAAAAATGCGTCAACAGCTTCTGCTGCGGCAGCCTTGGTAAGTCCTGTTTTCTCTGCTACGGATGCGGTGAATTCTGATTTTGTCATGGTATTCTCTCCTTGGTATGTAACGGGATGATTGTCCCGATTAAAACGCTGACTGCTATTCGCTTGCCTCTCAATTTAAGAACACCCTTAAAAGAGAGGTGGATTTCTAACACAGTTACTCCCGTTGGTCAACAATCTCATCACATCAAAACGAAATTACTGATCAACAAAAAAGACCATATCTTGCGACATGGTCTTTTTTTTTATATGAAAGCGAAGATTACTTCGCTGGTGCAGCAGGAGCTGCCGGTGCTTCTTCTTTTTTCACTTCGGGTTTAGCGGCTTTGACTTTTTTGGTTTTCTTTGCTTTTTTGGCTTTTTTAGGAGCCTCTTTCTTTTCTGCTACAGCAGCATGGGTTGCATCAGCAGGAGCAGCAGGAGTTGCGTCAGCAGCGAATACAACAGCAGTGAAAGACATTGCTACCAGAGTTGCGATGATTGCAGATACGATTTTTTTCATGGGGTGGTACCTCCGTTGGATTTGTTGAATCTATGTTTATCTAGTTAGCATCAACAATGCCAACTTCGACATCAACAAAAACACATGTAATTACGACATATTACAAAACTGGATTCCATAACATTTTTTCCAGGCCACTCCAATTCAGCGGCAGTTACCCCATTGCGGGTATACAAGCCGCTTTGCTATGGCCGCCACAGGTACATGAAGCTGCTGGATGTCAGCATTTCCAGACCACCCAGCATTTCAAACATACCTTCCTTATCGCCGGCTTCGGCGTAGATACTCCCCTTGTAGTTACCGGCTCGATAATAGGTCACCACCCTGGCTTTTTCCGCACCGATCTTTTTCTTAATCCCGGCAATAACTCCATCCAGATAGTCGATCCGGTCAATCAAACGGGCGTCACGGGCCTGCCAGGCCGTATAAACCCGGCCATCAGCCAGTTTTTTCAGTTCGTCCCGCCCCAGTTGATTGCCGCTGCGCGCCATGATCACATCCAGAAAACGGGCGTAGAGCTGATTGATAATCTCCTGCCCCAGTTTTTCCTCCTCCGGCGTTGCCCGCCGGAAAGGAGACATGATATCCTTTTTATCACCCGATTTGACGGTCTGCTCCTCCAGACCGATTTTGTTCATCAGTCCGGCCACGTTGAACTTGACGGTAATCACACCGATGCTGCCGGTGATCGAGGTGGGATGGGCAACGATCTCATCCGCCGCCGTGGCCACATAATACCCGCCCGAAGCGCCGGTACTCATGATGCACGCCACCACAGGTATCGGCCGCTTCTTTTTGAACTCCATCAGGTCATGGTACATAATATCACTGGCAGTCACCGTGCCACCCGGCGAATTGATCCGCAGGATTATTCCCGCCACGTCGCTGTCGGCCTCGGCTTTTTGCAGCGCTTCATGAAACTGGGAAACCATGGAGACAGCAGAGCCGCCCAGGATCCCGCCCGACTTCCCCTGTTCCGATATGGTGCCGCTGATGTCCAACAGCAGAATTTTCTTGCCACCCTCCCCTTCCACGGTTTGTTCCTGCAACGGACCGGGTGGTTGTAACAGTGGCACCGTAACAAACGCGCAACCAAACAGGGAACAACAAAGTGTCAGCAGAGCTGACAATAGCAATAATCGCATCGAGACCTCCTCCAGATGAATAGTTTATTTCACATTATTCTATGGCAACCACAAAACAGCCGGGAAATGCGCGGCGCTGATACTCTTCCTTGCTTGCCTGCGCCTTGGCCAATGACGTATAACTTCCCAGCCGGACACGGTAATATTTAACAGCGTTGATCCACGACTCCTGCACATCCGCAGCGCCGTATTTTTTCTTTAATTCATCACGGTAACGATAGGCATTCTGGCGTACGGTAAAAGCTCCCACCTGCAAGGTAAAATGCCCGCGATCATAACTGTCCGGTTGGCGGAACCCGCCTGCAGCAGCATTGCTTTTGTACCCCAGGGCAGTCACCACCACCGGCGCCACCCCTTCCTGCAAGATTCCCAATTGGCGGGCAGCCATTTCCGACAAGTCAATGATCCGATCCTGCACAAACGGACCGCGATCATTGATACGCACTTCAACTTTTTTGCCGCTCCGTTTGTGCTCCACCTGTACGTAGACCCCGAACGGCAGCGTTTTGTGGGCAGCCGTCAGTGCCGTCATATCAAAGGTCTCGCCATTACTGGTTGTGCGGCCATGAAAATCGCGCCCATAACTGCTGGCAAAACCTTCCTGAACGAAACCATCCGCATGGCTCAACGGCTGATAACGTTTACCATTGACAACATGCGGTTTTTGGGGAGCTGTAACAGGGGAAGCCTGAGGTGAGGCGGTGCGAGCTCGCGGGGTAGCGCAGCCATTCAGAAATACGGCAGCAACCAGAAACAACAGTAAACGAAGCATACGTGACCACCATCCAACGTTCATAAGAGTACCAAGCAATTACCGCATCCCTTCACCGGCTGCAACAGAAAAGCACGTAAACCGTATGATTTACGTGCCTTATCCTGGATTTGGCCGTAACAAACTGCTTCATCCGTGTTGACAGGCTATTTCTGTACTTCCGGGTCCATTTCGTTCGAATGGGCACACTACCTGCGCCGCTCCTCCCGCCCTTTACTCCGGGGAGCCTGTTCCGGTGACTGCTCCCGCTGTGGTTCCTGTTTCTGTTCCTTAACCGATGAACGGTCGTCAACCGGCAGTTCTTTGGGCTTAACCCGCCAGACTTTACGTTCCTGTTGCACCGGCTGCCTTGTTTGCGCCGGTTGCTGCCTCAAAGCAGGTATTGCTGGCGATGGTTGTGCTTTTGGCGATTGAACCGGGAAAACAGTGCGTTTTTGCCGGAAAGGCTGATCACCCGCTGTTGGCACTGAGGAGGGCGCCTCAGACGAGCGTACATCTTGACGAGACCGCTCCTGGGGTATGGACGCTGACGGCTGTTGCACCGACTGTCGCTGCTGGGGAGCTATGCGGGGGAAACGTTGACGATTTTCAGGAATCGCCGTTCGAACCGGTCGAACGTCCGTGTGACGGACAGTTCTCACCATCGGCATCCGTGTTTCACGTTCCGGCTTGATATTTGGCCGCCCGGGAAGTGCGACCGAAACCGGGATCGAGCCAGTACGCGGTGCCTGGTGAATCACGGTTTTTCCCTTGATAAAATCATTCTGCGGAATAATGGTGACTCCACTCCGCTCACGGCGCAGATTCTGGTAACTGGCACTGGCGTTGATGTTGCCCGGGTTGAGATTGGTGACATTGACACTGTATCTCCCATAATTGCCATAGCCGTAATAGGTTTCCTGCGGCGCCAGTGGCACCCAGCCGACCGACACGCCAAAGGAAAGCCACCCCACATTGCCCGGTGACCAGAATACATCTCCGCTTGTCGGAGGAAGCCAGTACCATCCACTGCCTGGCAACGAGATCCAACGGCCATAATGGTGGGGCGCCCACCCCCAGCTTTCGTAGGAGACCCAGACATAGTCCCCCCGCAGCCAGACCCAACGTCCCACGCGGTAGGGGGCCCAATCAGCATCAACTGTGGTTGGCTGCCAGAGGTTCCCATAGTCATTGTCATGTACCCAACGACCATTGGCATCCAGATCAGCAGCATACGGCTTCAGCTCGACAGGGAGGTAGGTTTCAGACGCAGCGCCCCGTTTCAATCTCTGATCACGTTCGCTGTTCCATTGTTCCCATTGATCCGGCGGTTCAAGTGTTTGCAACTCGGAATGCCCGTCTTCCAGCACAATCTGCTCTCCCGCCCGCACTTTGGTACGGTTTCCGCCACCTTCAACATAGGCTCCCCCCATGAAGATCGAGACATCTTCTTCACTGTTCGGCTTCATATCGATCCGCAAACGGGTGCTGGCAAAAGGGAGTACCGTGGTGTCATCTGCATCAATTTGCAGATTCTGCTCCTTGGAGAACGATGTTCGCACAAACATGCGCCCTTGCGAAAGATGCAGTTGCAGGTAGGCCGGATCCTGGTTCAGGATTTCCAGTTGTGACTGATGGTCGAGACGTACCCGACTCCCACTTGGCAATTGGATTTCCACCCGGGCGTTGTCGGAGCACCACAGACTATCCCCCTCGTAGAGCGGCGTATTGACAGCCGCCGGCACCCACTCCCCCATTTCCGTGGTGTTAAGCATCACATCCCCCTCAACCAGGCTGATGCGGGGCAGGGCAGCAGATTCCGCCCATGATGTCAGTGGCAGCAGAATCACCAGCAACAGCAAAATACAGGTTTTCATGATTAGTTCTCCTTTTCACACAATCTTGCCACACGGTTTTAAAACATGCCGGGACGACCTGTAAGTATATCAATATCACAGAACGAGCTTTCTTGCTGCAACTTCAAAGCCAGACAAAAAATACACTTATTTTTCACAATAATACGACCACCTGGCTATTGCCAAACCCAAGTCTGATGCTAATATAATAATATGTTGAAGTTAATGTTATAAGAAGTACGCAGGAGGATGATATGTGGAACAAGCGAATATTCAGCTATTTCCTGGTTCTCGTTTTTCTCGTTATTACCGGATGCGTGTCATTTAAATTAATTAATGACGAACTAGAGAAATCACAACCTCCCCCTTCTCCAAAACCACATAAGGGAAAGTCTGTTGAAAATTACACCTATGGTGCAGGGGGACTGGCCCCGTTAACGGAACTGTCGGAAGGGTATGCCAAGCTCCCGTGCATGAAATGTCATGTAAGATAGGCGGCGGAGCGGTAAATCAGTAGCCAAGAACAGATGAAGGGCGGGATTGCTCCCGCCCTTCATGGTTGTTGTATGCTGTGAACCGGTTATTTCTTGACTTCATCCTTCTTGGCAACCGCCAATGCGTCGCGCAGGATTTTCACTCCAGCTTTTGAGGCGGTGATCGATCCGGTCAGACTGTCGCGGGCAAGATCGGGGTTGTGGAAACCATCGGAGTTTTCAGCGGTCCAGTATTCCCACAGCACATGTGCTTCTTCATGTTTTTCCCGTGCCTGGGTCAGGACGCTTTCCACCACACCGGCCCGCTGTGCCGCCGCGTAGGTATCAATCAGCTCTCCCAGCCAGTATTCAGCCTTGCGCATTTTACCCTTGGAGTAATTCTGCACCGCTTCGATTTCATACAACTTCTGTTCAACCGTCGATTTGGGGTGACAGCCGAGGCAGGATTCCTTGATATGGTTTTTGGGACGGATCACACCATGGGTCGAAAACATCTTGCCATCTTTCCCTTTTTGTTTCGGCATATGGCACTGATGACACTGGACACCGGCCTTATCATGGACGCTGCCGGCATAGGTTTCGGCTTCCGGATGCTGGAATTTAACCAGCCGGGCACCGGTTACGGTATGCTTGAAATCGAAGAAATCAAGTTGTTTGTAGTGTTCCAGCAATTGTTTGGCATTTTTAAGCGGGAAATGGTTGGTGCGCTGGTCTTCATACTTAACCGGCTTACCATCACTCCACTGCGTGCCGGCGCCACAGGCGTATTCCACGTGGCACTGGGCGCACATCATGCGTGAATCGGTTTTCTGCATTACACCGATCTTGCGGAATCCGTCCCGGAAGGAAATCACCTTCAGATCAGTTTTCCCGTTTTTGGAGAAGATATTGGCTGCCGGATCTTTTTCAATTGCCTGGATCAGGCCATCACGCACCACACGCGGCTGGGCGCCGTGGGGATCATGACAATGAATGCAACCAACCGGGTTATTGGTATCTTTGGCAATATCAACAATATTGGAAGTCCGGTCCCACTTGGCCTTGGGATCCTTGTCACCCATGAATTTCCACTTCAGGATATGGTCGGAGGTCTTGCACTGGATGCAGGTCGGATTACCCGCCATGGCTGACTGTGACAGCGGTTTCCAGTCCTTGTTCTTTTCCTTGTTATCAACCAGCACATCCCAGGTTTTTCCTGATTTATCAACCCCTTTCCAGCCATCTTTGAACTGGAAGCGGCCACCCTGGAAACGATCAACCGCAAACTGGTCGATCACCATGAACGCATGTCCACGCGGTTCGTTGTGCTCGAAGGTAAATCCGTACGGTTCCAGCAGTTTATCCTGCATCGGCGAACGACCGGTTGGCATTCCTTTTTCCTTGCGTGCCGCTCCTTCATAACTCATCTTGAAAAAACTATCATACTGCGCCTTGTGGCACTTGCCGCACAACGCCTGGTCGATCAGTGTCACCGGTTTGTTCTTCTCCGGATCTGAAATGTGGGCATCCAGCTTGTCATGACAACTCTTGCAGCTCAGCTTGGCATGTTTGGATCCCTCCTTCATCGCCTTGATTTCGTCATGGCATTCGTAACATTTTGCCCGGCCATCATTGGCAACTGTGGTGGCCGGTTTGTTGACCGCCGTGGTGATGGCGGGGAGTGACAGCAGCAGTCCGGCTGCTCCTGCTACTGCAGCCGCAAGGGCCAGTTTCTTCTTCAGCATGGTAGTTCTCCTTTCGGTGGGGTTATGTATAACAGCAGGTT
>Ga0209798_10000178_pt1 | contig 36514 bp, 31 predicted proteins | sample DOMMetBare3Fresh_FD_187475 | JGI IMG/M metagenome (GOLD analysis project Ga0209798, IMG submission 187475) | Wetland sediment microbial communities from St. Louis River estuary, USA, under dissolved organic matter induced mercury methylation -... | ecosystem: Environmental > Aquatic >...
GACGGGCGTGACCGGATCGACGCGGCCTGCGACTGTGAAGCGGTGATCCGTGGTGACGCCATCATTGCGTCTATTGCGGCAGCGTCGATCGTCGCCAAGGTGACGCGCGACCGGCTCATGACGCGCCTGGCGCTCGTTCATCCGGGCTACGGCTTCGAACGCCACATGGGTTACGCCGTGCCCGAGCATATCGAGGCGTTGACCCGGCTTGGGCCGACGATTCATCATCGGCGCAGCTTTGCGCCGGTGCGGCTGTGCGGCCCCTTCGCGGCCGAGGACGCCGTTCCGTCGAGCGCATTGCCCTTCTGATTCACATTGCGTTCCAAACCGCCCTCTTGCGTGATTGCACGTTCTGACGGAAAACCGGTGCATCATTTTCCTGAGAATTGCCCTGGCAGGAGGCCAATCTTGGCCGGGCGTATCCGGAAACCGTGCGGGGCTGATGCTTTACGTCTCCATTCTGGTCGAGTTGTTGCGCTCGCGCCCGGCGCTGGCGGTATGGCTTGCCGCGCTGACGCAGGCATTGCTGTGGACGTTGGTGCCCGCGCTGTTCTACGCGGCGCCGCCCGGAGACCTCGCGACCGCGATCGCCATCGGGCATGAGTTTCCACTCGGAACCTATCTCGGGCCGCCGCTGGCGTTCTGGGTCGCGGACGTCGTCTATAGTTTGAGCGGTCACCGGCTGTTCGGCCTCTATGTCTTGTCGCAGATCAGCGTGGTGGTGACTTATTGGGCGGTGTTCTCGCTCGGGCGCTCGATGGTCGGCGCGCAACAGGCCGCGCTCGCGGTGCTGCTGATGGCCGGCATGTCCGCCTTCACCGTGCCGACGCCGGAGTTCGGCCCGGTCATCCTCACCATGCCGCTGTGGGCGGTCATCCTGCTCCACTATTGGCGGGCGGTCGGAGAGGGCAGGCGCGGATACTGGGTGGCACTCGCCGTCGAGATCGGCCTCCTGTTGCTCACGACCTATGCGGGCCTCCTTCTGGTCGGCCTGCTGTCGCTGTTTACGCTCGTGAACAGGCGCGCGCGCGCGACATTGGGTTCGACCGATCCGTGGCTTGCCGGCATCGTTGCCGTGATGATCATGTTCCCGCATCTGTTGTGGCTCGCGGAATCGAGTGACGGCTTGCTCCATACCTGGGGCCGCCTGCGCGCGCCGGAATCCGTCGTCGCCAATTTCAGCGCGTGGCTCAAGCAGGGGGTGCTCATCCTGGGGAGCCACGCTGGCCTCGCCGTTCTGGTCGCGCTGGTGGTCGGTTGGCCCTGGGGCGAGCGCGAACCCGCGCCCGTCATCGTGCGCCGGCCGATCGAGCCGTTCGTGCGTCAGTTCGTCTATTTCTTCGCGATTCTGCCCATGCTGGTTTCGAGCTGCATGGCCGTGCTGATCGGAATGTCCACGCCGATTGGCGGCGTTGCGCCGCTGGTGATCCTCTCCGCGCTTGCAATCGTGGTCGCGGCGGGTGACGGCATCGAGCTTGCCCACCAGCGTCTGGTCATTCCGGCATGGTTTGGCCTGCTGCTCGTTCCTCCGGCCATGACCGTGCTCGCCATATTCGTGCTGCCGTGGCTGGGGATCCCCTTGAACGTCAACCAGCCCGCGCGCGCGATGGCGCAGTTCTTCGACGAAAGCTACCAGCGCCGGCTCGGCGGTCCGTTGCCGATCGTCGCCGGCGACCCGCGTACCGCCGCCCTGATTGCGGTCGGGGCGCCGAGCCGGCCTTCGCTCTTCTTCGACGCCGCGCCCGAGCGATCGCCATGGGTGAGCATGGACGATCTGCGAACCAAGGGTGCGATCCTGGTCTGGCCGACGACGGACACTTCCGGCGCGCCACCGGCTGCGCTCAAGGCGCGCTTTCCCGACCTCGTGCCCGAGGTGCCGCCGCGCGCGTTCGAACGGCCGGTGCCGGGACGGCTGCCGCTCCTGCGCATCGGCTGGGCGGTGATAAGGCCGCAGAGCAAGGCTGCCCCGCCCGCCGCGTCGGCGCCTTAGCGCAGGCGGCGCGATGGTGCGGGCACATCAGTGATAGCTGTCGCCCTCACGCACCTTGCCGCGGAAGATCCAATAGACGAAGACGAGATAGCCCAGAATGATCGGCAGGAGCGCAAGCGTGCCGACCAGCATGAACTCTTGGGTCGCCGGCGTGGCGGACGCCTGCCAGATAGTCAGGTCGGGCGGCACCAGGTACGGGAAAACCGAGATCACGAGCCCCAGATAGCCGAGCAGAAAAAGCGCGATCGCGGCCAGGAACGGCGTCACCTCGTGCCCGCGATCGAGCGCGCGCCAGCACGCGAAGGCGGTGAGCGCGGTCGCCAGCGGCACGGGCCACAGGTAAAAGATGTTCGGTGTCGCGAACCAGCGCTCGGCGATGCGTTCAAATGCGAGCGGCGTCCACACGCTCACGGCCGCCATGAACGCCAGGACGACGAGCAGCAGCATCTTCGCTTGCCCGCGGGCCCGCGCCGCGACGGCGCCATCCGTCTTCAGCACCAGCCAGGCCGCCCCGAGCAGCGTATAGCCGGCCAGCACCCCAAGCGCGCACAGCGCCGCAAACGGCGTTGCCCAGTCGAAGGCGCCACCCGCGTAAGCCCCATTCTCGATCCGGATGCCTTGGATCAGCCCGCCGAGGATCGCGCCCTGGCAGAGCGCGGCGAGCGCGGAGCCGCCGATCAACGCAAAGTCCCAGAAGGATTTCCCCGCGACCGCCAAGCCACGGAACTCGAACGCGACGCCGCGGAACACCAGCGCGAGCAGCATTGCGATCACCGGAACATAGAACGCCGGCATGATCACCGAGTAGGCGCCCGGAAACGCTACCCAGAGCGCGCCGCCACCGAGCACCAGCCATGTTTCGTTGCCATCCCAGAGCGGGGCGATCGAATTGACCATCTGATCGCGCTCGCTCGCTCGCTCGGTCAAGCCAAGCAGCACGCCGATGCCGAGATCAAAGCCATCGAGGATGACGTACATGGCGACCGCCAGCCCGACGATGGCGGCCCAGATCAGAGGCAGATCGATCGGCATGGCCGGCTCCGTGCCACTCTCGCGATGGCCAATCCCGCTTTTCGATATGAAGTTCCTGGCCTCGGCAACTGTCGTAGGAACTTCAAATCGGCGGCATTAGCCGCCGCTTGCGAGCGCCTCGCGTCCGGCATCGTGCGCGGCAGATAACGGCCGTGTCGGCACGCCCGCGGATGGTTCGACTGCGCGACCCTGCGGGCCTCTCGTGATCAAGCGGTTGATGTAGTAGATGCCGGCTGTGAATACAATTCCGTAGATCACGACGAACAGAGCGAGCGAGATTGCAACGCTCGCGGCCGTGACCGGTGAAACCGCATCGGCGGTGCGCAGGATGCGATGGACCAGCCATGGCTGGCGCCCGCTTTCGGTGACGAGCCAGCCAGCGATCACTGCCACAAAGCCGATCCACCAGCTGTTCGCCACGATCCGCAGATACCAGCGAGTCTCGAACAGAACGCCGCGCCACATCAGCCAGGCTCCGACCAGCGCAGCCGTCACCATGAACAAACCGATCGCCAGCATGATGCGAAAGGCGAAGAATGCGGTCTTCACCGACGGGCGATCCTGCGGCGGAACTTCCTTGAGCCCGAGGAACTGGCCGTTGAGGCGGTGAGTCAGGATCAGCGATGCGCCCTGCGGGATCGAGATCGCGAACCGGTTCAGCTCGGCTTCTTCGTCGGGCCAGGCGAAGACATGGAAGTTGCCCGGCCCTGACGTGTCCCAATGCGCCTCGATCGCGGCGATCTTGATCGGCTGATGCTTGAGGGTGTTGAGTCCGTGCAGGTCGCCGAGCAGAATCTGCAAGGGCGCCAGGATGGCGAGCAGCCAGATGGCCATTCGCATCATGGTGCGCGCCTGGTCGGGATGCCGTTCGGCCAGGATATAGCGCGCGCCGACCGCCAGCACCACGAAGGCGGCCGTCAAATAGGCTGCGTTCAGCATGTGAGCGAAGCGATAGGGGAAACTCGGATTGAAGATGATGGCCCACCAGTCGAGCGGAACCGCAATCCCGTCGACGATCTGGTGACCGTCCGGGGTCTGCATCCAGCTGTTTGCGGCAATGATCCAGAACGTGGATATCACCGTGCCGACGGCGACCATGATCGCCGAGAACAGCTGCAACGCGGCAGGAACCCGTCCCCAGCCGAACAGCATGACGCCGAGAAAGGTCGCCTCCAAAAAGAAAGCGGTGAGGGTCTCGTAGCCGATCAAAGGCCCGATCACGTTGCCGGCAACGACCGAGAAGCGGCTCCAGTTGGTGCCGAACTGATAGGCGAGCACCACGCCCGACACCACGCCCATCGCGAACGAGATCGCGAAGATGCGGGTCCAGAACTGGGCCAGGCGTTGATAGCGCTCGCGGCCAGTCACCATGCCCATGACCAGCAGCGTCGCGATGTAGGCCGACAGTCCGATCGTGAAGGTCGGAAAGATGATGTGAAACGTGACCGTAAACGCGAACTGTAGTCGGGCGATAAGGACCGGGTCGAATTCCATCAGACGCTCCGCCGCTTGCCTGTTACACTAGCGTGTGACGGTCGTTTGCCAAGGCATGAGGGCCATGCTGCGGGTGCGGCAAAGGCGCCGCGACAGACCGCCGCAAGCGGATCTGCAATGCTTCATTGCGAATGGCGCGCATCTCGTCCGGGCCGGTGCAGTGGGCTGGGAGGTGGACAGTTCCGCTCAAGCGAGATTTGATTCGCGACGGCGGGCTATCCGGGGGGCTGCGATGGACCACAAACTTCGAACACAGGGCATCAGCCCTGGGAGCCGATCGTTTCTTGAGCGCACCTTTGGCCTTGCCGAACACGGTACCAACGTGCGGACCGAGTTCATCGCCGGCCTGACCACCTTTCTGACGATGGTCTACATCGTCTTCGTCAACCCGACGATCCTCGGCAATGCCGGCATGGACAAGGGCGCGGTGTTCGTCGCCACCTGCATCGCGGCGGCGGTGTCCACGCTGGTAATGGCGCTCTACGCCAACTACCCGATCGCGCTCGCGCCCGGCATGGGGCTTAACGCCTTCTTCGCATTCACGGTCGTGCTGACCTACAAATATAGCTGGCAGCAGGCGCTGGCCGCGGTGTTCTGCTCCGGCGTCCTGTTCTTCGTCCTGTCGGTGTTCCACATTCGCGAATATGTCATCAATGCCATTCCGAAGAACCTCAAGCTCGCGATCTCCGCCGGCGTCGGGCTGTTCCTTGGCATCATCGCGCTCGAGCAGGCCAAGATCGTGGTCGCGAGTCCCGCCACGCTGGTGACGCTGGGCGACCTGACGCAATGGCCGGCGGTGCTCTGCCTGTTCGGCTTCGTGCTGATCGTGGCGCTGACCTATCGCCGTGTCGTCGGTGGCATTCTCATCGGCGTGCTTATCGTCTCGGTGATCGGCGTTCCGCTTGGGCTTGCGAGCTATTCCGGCGTCGTGTCGATGCCGCCGTCATTGTCGCCGACGCTCCTCCAGCTCGACTTCTCGCGCACCTTCGAGCTCACGTTCCTGGTCGTCATCTTCAGCTTCCTGATCATCGACGTTTTCGACAATGCCGGCACGCTGATCGGCGTCACCCATCGCGCCGGCCTCCTTGATGCGGACGGCAACCTGCCGCGCATGAAACAGGCGCTGATCGCCGACAGCTTTGCCGCCATGTTCGGATCGCTGATCGGCACCTCGACCACGACGAGCTACATCGAGAGCGCGGCCGGCGTTTCGGCCGGCGGCCGAACCGGTCTCACCGCGGTGTTCGTGGCGATGCTCTTTCTGCTGGCGCTGTTCTTCTCGCCGCTCGCCGGCATGGTGCCGGCCTACGCCTCGGCGGCGGCGCTGCTTTATGTCGCCTGTGTGATGACGCAAGGTCTCGCCGAGATCGCCTGGGACGACATCACCGAATATGCACCGGCCGTGGTCGCCGCCATCACCATGCCGCTCACCTATTCGATCGCGACCGGCATCGGGCTCGGCTTCATCACCTATGCGCTGGCCAAGATCATTGCCGGCAAGTTTGCCGAGGCAAAGCCCGCCGTGCTGGCGCTGGCCGTGCTGTTCGCGATCAAGTTCGCGGTGACGGGGTGACCCGAGCAGGCGGATGGGCGGCGACTACGCGCCGGTGCTATGACGCTTGCGCGGCAAGCGCCTTCTTGATCGCCAGGAAGTCGCGCCAGGCGAGGCGCTTGCTGACCGGATTGCGCAACAGGAAAGCCGGGTGGAACGTCGGCATGGCGCGGATCTCACGCGTGCCGGTCTGGAAGCGAAACCAGCGGCCGCGCGTCTTGGTGATGCCCTCCTTGGTCGCGAGCAGCGCTTGCGTCGAGGGATTACCGAGGCAGACCAGCACGTCGGGATCGACCAGCTCGATCTGGCGCTGCGTGAAGGGCAGGCAGATCGCGGTCTCCTGCGGCGTCGGCGTGCGGTTGCCGGGCGGGCGCCACGGCACGATGTTGGCGATATAGACGCTTTTGCGATCGAGCCCGATCGCGGCCAGCATGCGGTCGAGGAGCTTGCCGGAGCGGCCCACGAACGGCACGCCCGCGATGTCCTCGTCGCGGCCAGGCGCCTCGCCCACGAACATCAGGCGCGCCTGCGGATCGCCGTCCGCAAAGACGAGCTGCGTCGCGGTGGCCCGCAGCGCGCAGCCTTCGAAGCGGTCGAGGATGGCGCGCAGCTCTTCGAGGCTTGCGGCGCTGCGCGCGGCCGTGCGCGCCGCCATGATGGCGGCCTCCGGCACGGCCGGCGCCTGCGGCGACTCGGCGCGGGTGCGGCTCGCCGGCGGGACTGGGGGAGTGGAGCGGCTCGGAGCGGCGCGCTCACGAACGGGAGCGCTGGCGCGTGCCGCGTCGTCATCCGGCATTGCGAGCGCCGGGGCCACGTCTTTGGCCGCCAGGTCTTTCGCCACCACGTCCGCGGCCAGCCGGTCGACCGGATCCTCGCCGATGGCCGCGTCGACGCCCGCCTCGTGATAGAAGGCGATGAGCTCTCGGGCGGCTTTGTCGTGATCGGCGATCATCAGTCGGATCCTGGGGTTGGCAGCGAGTTTAGGCCAAGCGGTCCGAACATCAAACTATGCGCGTTGCCCGGCCGTTGCTGCGGTTCACCCGGACGGATCAGCCCAATGACAATTGTCACGTGACGCATTTCGTGAAACACAGGAAAATGTGTGGCTGACGGCCACACTGAGTCGGGAGCGCGCATGAGCGCCGAGGCACTGCCCGCCCGCGAGGCGATGGAATTCGACGTGGCGATCGTCGGCGCCGGGCCGGCGGGCCTTGCCGCCGCCATCCACCTCAAGCAGCTCGCGCCGGACGTCTCGGTGGTGCTGCTCGAAAAAGGTTCCGAGGTCGGCGCCCATATCCTCTCGGGCGCGGTGATCGATCCGATCGGGCTCGACCGGCTGCTGCCGGACTGGCGCGGCGAGGAGACACCGATCAAGACCGCAGTGAGCGCGGATCGATTCTACATGCTGGGGCCGGCAGGCGCGATCCGCTTGCCCAACATGCTCATGCCGCCGCTCATGAGCAATCATGGCAATTTCGTCGTCTCGCTTGGCGACGTCTGCCGCTGGCTTGCCACCAAGGCGGAGGCGCTGGGCGTCGAGATCTTTCCGGGCTTTGCGGCGACCGAGGTGCTCTATTCGGACAGGGGTGCGGTGGTTGGCGTCGCCACCGGCGACATGGGCATCGGCAAGAACGGCGAGCCCAAGGACTCGTTCACGCGCGGCGTCGAGCTGCGGGCGAAGTACACGCTGTTCGCAGAAGGCGCGCGCGGCAGCCTGACCAAGACGCTGCTCGCGCGCTTTGGATTGGAGCAGGACCGCGAGCCGCAGAAGTACGGCATCGGCCTCAAGGAGCTCTGGCAGGTCGCGCCCGACAAGCACCGGCCGGGATTGGTTCAGCACACGTTCGGCTGGCCGCTCGACTGGCGCACCGGCGGCGGATCGTTCCTCTACCATCTCGGCGACAACCTGGTGTCGGTCGGTTTCGTCGTTCACCTCAACTATGCGAACCCGTATCTCAGCCCGTTCGAAGAGTTTCAGCGCTTCAAGACTCACCCGCTCGTTCGCGACACGTTCGAAGGCGGCAAGCGCCTGTCGTATGGCGCTCGCGCCCTCACCGAGGGCGGCTATCAGTCGGTGCCGAAGCTGTCTTTTCCTGGCGGCGCGCTGATCGGCTGCGCGGCCGGCTTCATGAACGTGCCGCGCATCAAGGGTAGCCACAACGCGATCCTCTCCGGCATGCTGGCGGCAGCCAACGTGGCGGAGGCGCTCAAGGCCGGCCGTGTCGGCGACGAGCTTGCGTCCTACGACGCGGCTTGGCGCTCCTCCGACATCGGCTGCGATCTCTTCAAGGTGCGCAACGCCAAGCCGCTGTGGTCGCGCTTCGGCACGTTCGTTGGAATTTCGCTCGCGGGTCTCGACATGTGGACGAACTCGCTCCTGCGCGCCTCGATCTTCGGCACCCTCAAGCACGGCAAGGCCGACTGGGCTTCGTTGCGACCGGCTTCGCAATGCGCGCCGATCGCCTATCCCAAGCCCGACGGCAAGCTCACCTTCGACCGACTCTCCTCGGTGTTCCTGTCCAACACCAACCACGAGGAGGACCAGCCGCCGCATCTCAAGGTCGCTGATCCGGCGCTGCAGACGGCCTCGGAGCACGACGTCTATGGCGGACCATCCGCGCGCTACTGCCCGGCCGGGGTCTACGAATGGGTGGAGGAGGGTGGCGCGCCGCGCTACGTGATCAACGCGCAGAACTGCGTGCACTGCAAGACCTGCGACATCAAGGACCCGAACCAGAACATCACCTGGGTTCCGCCCGAAGGCGGCGGCGGGCCGAGCTATCCGAACATGTAAGCGGTTGCGCTCTCATCTGCGCGCGTTTCAACCGAATGCGGAGCGTTGCCGCCACCTGTCCGCGCACAAATGTGGTCGTCATTGAAAAGCTTGCAAAATCAAGGGGCCGAATCAGGGTATGGTCCAAATGAGCCGGAAACGGCAATAAACGGCCCCGTCCGAAACGGATTTCAAGTAACGGCAGTCCAAATAAGTGATCGCTGTGGCCACGATGCTGCCATATCAGAGAATTGAATAGGATTTGTGAGGGCCCGACGGGGGGCCGTTCTTGCGGACCGGGCGTAAACAGGCCATTCTGCCCAGACCTGCGGTCACGCCGATGGCGATCGGCCGCCAAACGGAGTCGATCCAGCCGTGATCTCCCCGCTCTCGTTCCGGCGCGCGGCGGTGCCCGCCATCGCCGTTGTGGCTCTGACGTGGTCGGCGCCGCTTGTGGCCCAGTCACAGATTCCCACGTCCTATTCGCGCACGTCGGTCTCCGGCAGCTTTCTCGCCGCCCGTCATGCGAGTGTAGAGCGTGACGCCGCCGCAGCCGCCAGCCACTATCGCGCAGCGCTGCGGGGTGATCCGCGCAACAGCGAGTTGCTGAGCCGCGCGTTCCTCGCGGTGCTCGCCAATGGCGAGGTTGAGGAAGCCGTCAAGCTCGCCGAACGGGTGGTGCAGGCCGACAAGAACGATCGTATCGCTCGCCTGGTGCTGGGTGTGCGGGCGATCAAGCAGAAGCAGTATCCCGCCGCGCGTCAGCAGTTGGCGCAGACGTTGCGGGCGCCGGTCGCCGACCTCGCCGGCACGCTCTTGTCCGCATGGACGCAGGCCAGCGCGACCGAATACAAGGCGGCCATCGACGCCGTCGACAAGCTCGTGGGGCCGGACTGGTACAACATATTCAAGAGCCTGCATGCCGGGATGATCCTGGATATGGCTGGCCAGAAGCGCGACGCTGGCAAGCGCCTGGAGCGCGCTTACCAGTTCGATCGTGGTCAGCTGCGCATCGTGCAGGCTTACGGCAACTACCTGTCGCGCCAGGGCGGCAAGGACAGCAAGGACGAGGCGCTCAAGGTGTATCGCGCCTTTGACGAGCTGCTGCCACGCCATCCTCTGATCACCGAGGCCATCGGCGACCTTAACGTCGGCAAACGCTTGCCGTTGCTGGCCGACAGCCCGCAGGCGGGTGCCGCCGAAGTGCTTTATGGCCTCGGTTCGGTGCTCGGGCGCCGTGGCGGCGAGGATCTCGGACTGATCTATCTGCAGCTTGCGCTCTATCTCGCGCCCGGCCATCCGATGGCGCTCTTGTCGCTCGCCGATTTCTACGAGGGCGTGAAGAAGCACGAGCTTGCAGTAAAGGTCTACGAGCGCTTGCCGGTCAGCTCGCCATTGTATCGCAGCGCGCAGATCCAGCGCGCCCTCGGCCTCGATGCGCTTGAGCGCAGCGAGGAGGCGAAGGCGTTGCTGAATCGGTTGATCGCGGAGAACGGGAGCGAGATCGAGGCGATCACGGCGCTCGGCAATGTGCTGCGCGGCCGCAAGCAGTTTGCCGAATGCGCGGACGTGTATTCCAAGGGCATCAATGCCATCGGCAGCCCGGAACGCTCGCATTGGACGATCTACTATTTCCGTGGCATCTGCTACGAGCGCTCCAAGCAATGGCCGCGCGCCGAAGCTGACTTCAAGAAGTCGCTGGAGCTGCTTCCCGACCAGCCGCTGGTGCTCAACTATCTCGGCTATTCCTGGGTTGACCAAGGTGTGTATCTCGACGAGGGCATGCGCATGATCCAGCGCGCCGTCGAGCAGCGCGCCGATGACGGCTACATCGTCGACTCGCTCGGCTGGGCCTTCTATCGCATCGGCAAGTTCGACGACGCCGTGAAACACCTCGAACACGCCGTCGAGCTCAAGCCCGAGGATCCGACCATCAACGACCATCTGGGCGATGCCTACTGGAAGGTCGGTCGTGTGCTCGAGGCGCGCTTCCAGTGGTCGCATGCGCGCGATCTCAAGCCTGAGGCCGATGAGCTTGCCAAGATCGAGGACAAGCTCAAGTCGGGGCTGCCCGAGGAGCCATCCTCCGCTGCAGAAGCTGCCAAGCCAAAGAGGCCCGGCGGCGGTTGAGCACGTGCCATCTGCGCGCGCCGAACGGGCGCCCGCCAAGGTTAACCTGACTTTGCGTGTCGCCGGGCGGCGGCCCGACGGCTACCATGACATCGAGAGCCTGGTGGTCTTTGCCTCGATCGGCGATGCGCTGACGCTGTCGGCCGGCCCGCGGCTTTCGCTCACTGTGCGCGGGCCGACCGCGGTCTCATCGGGCGCGATCGCGGACAATCTGGTGCTCAAGGCCGTCCATGCGCTTGCCGAGCGAGTGGAGGGCGTCAAGTCCGGGCGTTTTGTGCTCTCGAAACGGCTGCCGGTCGCCGCTGGCCTGGGCGGCGGCTCGGCCGACGCGGCGGCCGCCTTGCGGCTGCTGGCGCGCAAGAATCGCCTAGCGCTTGAAGACACGCGCCTGCATGCGGCGGCGCGCGCGACCGGCGCCGATGTTCCGGTTTGTCTCGATCCGCGGCCGCGGCTGATGTCCGGCATCGGCGACCTCCTGTCCCCGTCGCTCGACTTGCCACGGCTTCCGGCGGTGCTGGTCAATCCGCGCGTGGCGGTGCCGACGAAGGGCGTGTTTGAACGATTGGGCGCCCGGAAAGTGGTGCGGGCCGCCACCGTGTCGGAGGACCATCCGCCGGCCGACCGCGCCAGCTTGCTCGCCTATCTGGCCGACCGCGGCAACGATCTGGAAGCACCCGCCATGGCGCTGCAGCCGGTGGTGGCCGATGTCCTCACCGCGCTGCGGCGGCTGTCCGGTTGCCGGCTGGCGCGCATGTCGGGCTCGGGCGCGACCTGCTTTGCGCTGTTCGATACCGCAAAGGACGCGACCGCAGCTGCGCGGACATTGCGGGCCCGCCAGCCGTCCTGGTGGGTGCGCTCGGCCATGCTGGGCTGATGGCGGCGCGGCGTTTGGCGAGGACGCCATACTTTGCTACCTGACTGAACGCATGCATCAGCCGCTCTCTCCGCCCGCGACATTCCGCGTCCCGCCCTTGATCAAGCGCAACACCGCGCTGATTGCCCTGTCGCAGTCGTTCGCCGGCGCCGGCATGCCGCTCGCTTATGGCATCGGGCCGCTCATGGTGGTCGCGCTGACCGATTCGGCGAGCCTTGCGGGCTTGTCGGTCGGCGTCTTCGGCCTGAGCCGGTTCCTGGTGTCCTATCCGGTCGGCAAGGTCACCGACACCTACGGGCGCAAGCCCGGCATCTTCATGGGATTGACGCTCGCGCTGATCGGCGCGGTGCTGGTCGGGCTGTCCATGGGGCTGCGCAGCTTCGCGATCCTGGTCGTCGGCATGCTGACCTTCGGGATGGGCATGGCGGCCGCCCATCAGCTGCGCGTGGCGGTGACCGACATGTACCCGCCGCAACTGCGGGGGCAGGCGCTCGGCTATGTCGCGCTCGGCTCGCTCGCTGGCCTGATGATCGGCCCGTCGCTGGTCACGATTGCGGAGGCGGTCGCGCCCGGGATGGGCCGCGATCCGCTGGCGCTGCCATGGCTGCTGCTGCCGGTACTGATCGTGTCGGGCATGGCGATCGTCACCCTCGTGCGGCCGGATCCGAAGGAGATCGGCAGCGAGCTCGAGCGTTATTATCCAGGCTTTGCACTGCCGGCTCGCTCGTTGACCGAAGCGCCTGTCGCTTTCAGCGCCCGCGCCTTCATTCGCCGCACGACGACCCGGCTGGCGATCGTGTCAAATTGCGCGGCGCAGGCCAACATGACCATTGTGATGGTGCTGACGTCGCTCGTGCTCGCCCATCATGGGCACTCGCTCGCCGCGATCGCCTTCTCGCACATGTTTCACACCGCCGGGATGTTCGCCTTCACGATCCCGCTCGGCAAGCTCGCGGACCGCGTCGGGCGCGCACAGGTCATGTATCCGGGCGTGGCGATCGCGCTCGTCGGCGCAGTCCTGGTGACGTTCACGGGCGCGTTCTGGTCGGTCACGCTTGGCACCTTCCTGGTCGGCCTCGGCTGGGCCGCCGCCAACGTCGCGGCAACCGCCCTGATCGCCGATCACGCCGCGACGGCGGAGCGCGGACGCGCCATCGGCGTCGCCGACAGCTTCGCGGGCGGCGTGAGCGTGTTCACCGCGGTGGTCACCGGCCCGCTGGTCGAGTGGGCAGGCCTGCCCGCGGCCGGGCTGACGGCGGTGCTGTTCGCGCTGGTGCCGCTGGTGATGCGCGCGGTGAGCGGTCGAACGGCCTAATTCGATCTCGCGATGCAGAACTCGACGGTCTCTTCCAGCGCTTCCTTCATCGGTGAGGCCGGGAACAGCGCGAGCGCGTCCTTGGCGATGGCGCCGTAGTGGCGGGCGCGCTGCACGGTGTCCTCGATGGCGCGGTGCTTCGTCATCAGCTCGATGGCGTGATCGAGGTCGGCGTCGGTGGCGTTGCCCTGCTCCAGCGTGCGTCGCCAGAAGGCGCGCTCGTCCTCGCAGCCGCGCCGATAGGAGAGTACCACCGGCAGCGTGATCTTGCCCTCGCGGAAATCGTCGCCGACGTTCTTGCCGAGCTTCGCTGCCTTGCCGCCGTAATCGAGCGCGTCGTCGACCAGCTGGAACGCGATGCCGAGATTCATCCCGAACGAGCGGCAGGCCGACTGCTCGTCCTTCGCCCGCGTGCCGAGCGCCGGTCCGACCTCGCAGGCGGCGGCGAACAGCTCGGCGGTCTTGGCGCGGATGACGGAAAGATACTCGTCCTCGGTGGTGGCGGTATTCTTGGCGGCGGCCAGCTGCATCACCTCGCCCTCGGCGATGACGGCGGCGGCCGACGAGAGGATCTCGAGCGAGCGTAGCGAGCCGACCTCGACCATCATCTTGAATGCCTGGCCCAGCAGGAAGTCGCCGACCAGCACGCTAGCCTCGTTGCCCCAAAGCAGCCGCGCGGCGAGCTTGCCGCGGCGCATCTCGCTCTCGTCCACGACGTCGTCGTGCAAGAGCGTCGCCGTGTGCATGAATTCGACCGCGGCCGCGAGCTTGATGTGGCCGTCGCCGGTGTAGCCGGCAAGGCGCGCCATCGCGAGCGTCAGCATCGGGCGCAGCCTCTTGCCGCCGGAGGCGATCAGGTGGTTGGCCACCTCCGGGATCATGGTCACGTCCGACCCGGTGCGCGACAGAATGGTGGCATTGACCCGCTCCATGTCGGCGGCCAAAAACCCGATCAGGCGGGCGATGGAGGGGGGCGCGGGGCTCTCGAACGGGACGACGACGGCCAAGGGACACTCCGGGAGGCAAGGACGCGCGACAATAGAAACGCTATGGTGGGCGGGCAAGTGCGCCCAGGGGCCTTGTACACCCGCCGTACACCCACCTTCTCATGTGGCGTTTCGGACGAGGTGGGTCAATGTCCCGGCGATGGCTTGGAGCGTCGGCAGCCTTGAGGGAGACGTATGCGCGAAATTGTCCGCACCAACGATGACGTGCTGGTCACGTTCATCGAGTCGCTTCTGGGCGGCGCCAAAATCCCGCATATGGTGCTTGATCGCAACATGAGCGTGCTCGAGGGATCGATCGGCATCCTGCCGCGCCGCATCCTGGTGGCGGAGGACCGTGCCGACGAAGCCCGCCAGCTGCTCGAGGATGCCGGCCTTGGCCGCGAGCTCCGCCCCGACAAGCCTTAGCGGCCCCGATGGGGACGGACCGGACCGCTCACGATGTGACTGAGCACGATGTGACCGAGGATGCTGTCCTCGGCGGCCGGCTGCTGCTGCGCCAGCCCAAGCGCGGCCATCGTGTCGGTCACGACGCGATCCTGCTCGCGGCCGCCGTTCCGGCGCGTGCCGGCGAGGCGGTAGTCGATCTTGGTGCGGGTGTCGGCGCGGCCGGGCTCGCGCTCGCGACCCGTGTCGCCGGCATCAGGCTGACCATGGTCGAGCTTGCGCCGCCGCTCGCCGCCTTGGCGGCGGAGAACGTGCGGCTCAATGGGCTCTCGGCGCAGGTCGTGGCCCTCGACGTGGCGGCGCCGGCGCGCGCTTTTGCCGCTGCCGGGCTGCGCCCGGACGGGGTTGCGCGCGTCATGATGAATCCGCCGTTCAACGACCCCGCGCGCCAGCGCGCCTCGCCTGACCGCGGACGACGCTTGGCGCACGCGGCTCCGCGCGCGACGCTTGCGGCCTGGGTGAAGACCGCTGCGCGGCTGCTACGCCCGCGCGGCACGCTGAGCCTAATCTGGCGAGCGGACGGGCTTGGCGATGTCCTCGACGCGCTGGCGCCTGCCTTCGGTGCGACAACAGTGCTGCCGATTTATGCCAAGCCGGACGAAAGCGCGATTCGCGTGCTGGTGCGGGCCACCAAAGCAAGCCGCGGGCCGCTGCAATTGCTGCCGGGCCTCTTGCTCAGCGACCAAGCCGGGCGAGCGACGCCAGCCGCCCACGCGATCTTGCGCGCAGGCGAGGCGCTTCCCCTGGCAAAGATTTGAGCGTTGTTGGCGCGATTGTGATCAGCTCTGCTTAATCAGCTTCGCTTAATCAGGTCGGCTGTGGCGGCTGTCGCCGCCGATAGGCTACCGCCGCAATCAGGCCGATCAGAGCCATCATCAGGTAGATCTTGAACGCATCCATCACACATACCCGCCTTTTAGGTGTTTTAGAACGCTATCTTTCAAGCAAGACGCATTCCAATGCATGGCAATATGGTAGCTCGCGTCGATGACACAATTATGGCGCGACAGCTAACGCGCCGATGTGAAAGAATGACGATGAGGATGCCGGGATTCGGCGTCGATTGAGCGGAGATCATTCGGCGTCGATTGAGCGGAGATCATATTGAGTGGAGATCATGGCCGATCAGGGGATGGCAGAACATCTCAAGCAGCTGTTCGCGCGCGCGCGCGAAGTGTTGCGGCCGGTGACGCCGCGGCGGCTGTGGGGCGACGTTGCGATCGTTCCGGTGGTGCGGCTCGCTGGAATCATCGGCGTGTCGACGCCGCTTCGCCCCGGGCTCATGCTGGCGTCAGTCGCGCGCCAGCTCGAGCGCGCATTCGCGGTTCGCCATGCCCGCGCGGTCGCGCTGCTCATCAACTCTCCAGGCGGGTCGCCGGTGCAGTCGCACTTGATCTATCTGCGCATCCGGTCGCTCGCCGCCGAGAAGAAGCTGCCGGTCATTGCGTTCGCGGAGGATGTCGCGGCCTCCGGCGGCTACATGATCGCCTGCGCGGCCGATGAGATCATCTGCGATCCATCCTCGATCGTCGGCTCGATCGGAGTCCTCGGCGGCACGTTCGGATTTCCCAAGCTGTTGGAGAAGCTCGGCGTGGAGCGCCGGCTCTATACATCGGGCGAACGCAAGGGGATGCTCGATCCGTTCCTGCCGGAAAAGCCCGAGGAGGTGGACCGGCTCAAGCTGATCCAGCGTGAGATCCATGACGACTTCATCGCGCTGGTGAAGGAGCGCCGGGGGACCCGTCTCACGGGCCCTGAAACGGACCTGTTCTCCGGCGAGTACTGGACCGGCCGCACGGCGGTCGAGCTCGGCCTCGCCGACACGATCGGCGAGTTGCGGACGGTCCTGCGCGAGCGCTTCGGGGACAAGGTGATCCTGCCGGTGATCGCACCGGAGCGCAGCCTGCTCGGACGATTGCGGCCGGGCATCGGTCTTGACGAGATTAGCCGCGACGGCCTAGCAGCGGACCTGATCTCGGCGCTTGAAGCGCGCGCCCTGTGGGCGCGCTATGGCTTGTGAACGGGCCTGCTGCAGAGAGGAGACCGACCGATGCCCCCGATCGCCATTCCGGCCGCCGTCAAGTTTGTGCTCGGGACGGTGGGCGCCGCCGCCGTCGTGCACTGGCTCGTCAAGGAGGTGCGGCGGATCAACGAGGAGCTCGACCGGCTGAAGATGGCGCCGGTGGTCGAGCCGGTTGCGCGCGAGGCCTTGCCGACGCTGCGGCGCGATCCTTTAAGCGGCGAATGGCGGGTGATGTAAGGCGCGGTCGCTATTCCTTGATGCCCTTCTCGCGCACGATCCGGCCCCAGCGCTCGAGCTCGCTGCGCAAGAGCTGCCCGAACTGTTCCGGCGAAGTCGGCGCCGGGATGGCGCCGGCCTGCACGAGCTTGTCACGAACGGCCGGGTCGTTGATGGCGGCGACCGCGGCGGCATGAAGCCTTGCGATCACCGGCGCTGGCGTGCGCGCGGGCGCGAGCAGGCCATACCAGTTGTCGGCCAGCGTGTCCGGGAAGCCGACCTCGGCCAGTGTCGGCACGTTTGGCAGCCTCGGATTGCGCGCGGCGGAGGCCACCGCGAGCGCCTTGAGCTTGCCGCCCTCGATCTGCGGCAGCAGCACCGGGGCGTCGGCGAAGAACGCCTGCACTTGTCCGCCCAGGAGATCGTTCAGGGCCGGCGCGGCGCCGCGATAGGGCACGTGCAAGAACGATATGCGGCCCGCCGACTGGAACAGCTCGAGCGCGAGATGCGGCATGCTGCCGACGCCGGTCGATGCGAACGGGATTTGTCCCGGCTTCTCCTTCGCGAGTGCCGCGAGCTCGGCGGCGGAGTTGGGTGAGAGCTCGGGACGGACGACCAGGACGGTGGTGTTGCGCACGACGAGCGTGATCGGGGCGAAGTCGCGCAGCGTGTCGTAGGGCAGGTCGTTGCGCATCCCGGGCGTGATCGTCACCGCGCCGGCGGTGGTGAGGAACACGGTGTGGCCGTCGGGCTCGGACTTCGCCACCATGTCGGCGCCGATCGCGCCGTTGGCGCCGGCCTTGTTCTCGATGATGACGCTCTGGCCGAGCAGATCCTTCATCTTGTCGGCGACCAGCCGGCCGACCAGGTCGGTCGGCCCGCCGGGCGGGAACGCGATCACCATGCGGATCGTGCGTGACGGGAAAGTCTGCGCCAGCGCTGGGCCTGCCAGGGTGGCAAGCCCCAGGACGGCGAGCCAACGGGCGGCGAGCAGGGCCAAGCGGTGAAATTGCATCGTGTCATCCTCCAGCACAGATCGACGGAAGTTTAGCGTGAACCGCAGTCGCCATGGGGCAAATTTCGCCTGCGCCGGCGGCGCCTACGAGCTTCGGAAGCGGGGCACTACAGCGTGCCTCGCTGGAAATGAATCGGGAGGACAGACTGTGGCCATCTATCCGCCTCGTCCTGAGGAGGGCGCAAGAACCTACGCTTTCTGCAGACGCAAGCATCGCGTGGCGCCCGTCTCGAAGGACGGGGCGGCCCCCATGGTTCGAGACGCCGCGCACGAGGCTGCGGAATCCAGCTCGATCCAAGATTGCGGCTCCTCACCATGAGGGTCGAGAAGGTGAGCGCAAGTGCCTCGAATTGAACGGAATCCGCTTTAGCCGCTCGGGCATCCGGATTTCTGATCCTCGCGAATGCTGTCCCACCAGCCATCAGCGAATGCCCTGACGAAGTCGGCGCCGGGGCGAGGCGGCGCGCCCTTCGAGAGAGGCGGCACGACCTTGTCCACAAGCTGGCCGCGCCGCTCGCGGGTGAGGTAGCCCGCGCTCTCGGCGGTCTGTAGCAGTGCGCAGCCGAGCTGCGTATCGGTATGAACGCGATCGATGACTGTGGCGACGAATCCGACCACAAAGCCGCCGCCGGCGCCCAGCAGTGCCGCCAGTACGGTCAGTACGACGACAAGTGCTCTCATGGGATCTTGCGTCCTGGACAGCCGGTGCGCATCTGGTCAGCGGCCTCCCGCACCGATGCGCTGAGCTTGCTGGAGGCGGCGATCTTCTGGATCAGGTCGAAGCGAGCTGAACGACTGAGCCAGCCTTCCTTCTCGGCCGCATCGAGCAGCATGCAACTCGTCTCGATCTGCACATGCGCGGCGACCTTGCGCGAGCCCCAGATCGCAAACGTCGTGGCACTGCCCGCAAACGCCACGAGCACAATCAGCCAAGCCAACAGGATCCGCATGTTTGGATTTTCCCCACGCCGCCATGAGGGATGCCGGCGCCCACTGTAGTTCGACCGCCGCCACACGCAATGGCGGAATAAAATGTGATGGCCCGTCCACGGCTTCGTCGTTCGAACGGTGGATTTGGTTCATGGCATGGCAGTGGCCGCGTTGCCTTGACCAGCAGGGAGGGCGCCGATAGGGTCCGCGCCCATTCGCAAGCCTTGGAAACAAGCCTTGGAAATCTGGACATTTCGCGATGGCGGCCGATAGCCAGCGACCCGATCACATGGTCCCAAAGCATATGGACCCCCGGCGCTCATTCCAGGGGCTGATCCTGGCGCTGCAGAGCTACTGGGCCGACTATGGTTGCGTGATTCTGCAACCCTACGACATGGAGGTGGGAGCCGGCACCTTTCATCCAGCGACCACGCTGCGTGCGCTCGGACCGAGGCCCTGGAACGCCGCCTATGTGCAGCCCTCGCGCCGGCCCAAGGACGGCCGCTATGGTGAGAATCCCAATCGCCTGCAGCACTACTACCAGTTTCAGGTGATCCTGAAGCCCAACCCGCCCGACCTGCAGGACCTATATCTCAAGTCGCTCTACGCCATCGGCATCGATCCGAAGCTGCACGACATCCGGTTCGTCGAGGATGACTGGGAATCGCCCACGCTCGGCGCCTGGGGGCTCGGCTGGGAGTGCTGGTGCGACGGCATGGAAGTCTCGCAGTTCACCTACTTCCAGCAGGTCGCCGGCTTCGAATGCGCGCCCGTGTCGGGCGAATTGACCTACGGGCTCGAGCGGCTCGCGATGTACGTGCAGGGCGTCGACCGCGTGTTCGATCTCAACTTCAACGGCCGCGAGGGCAGCGCCAAGGTCACCTACGGCGACGTGTTCCTGCAGGCCGAGAAGGAATACTCGCGGCACAATTTCGAGCACTCCGACACCGGCATGCTGTTCGAGCAGTTCAAGATGGCGGAAGCGGCCTGCCGCAAGTACCTCGATGCGGGCTGGGCCACGACCGGCAACACCAGGCATCACTTGATGGCGCTGCCGGCCTACGACCAGTGCATCAAGGCGAGCCACGTGTTCAATCTGCTCGACGCGCGCGGCGTGATCTCGGTCACCGAGCGGCAGAGCTACATCCTGCGCGTGCGCGAGCTGGCGAAGGCCTGCGGCGAGGCGTGGCTGGCGACCGAGGCGGGAGGGGCGATGAGCCATGGATGACAAAGCGACCGTTAGCCTGGTCATTTCGGGATGGACCTACACGGTCTCGTTCCCGTCCGGGCAACAGGATCAGGAGACGATCGTCTGTACCGGGCAGGCGCACTTCGTCGTCGAGGAGGACGACGAAGTGGTTGAAAAGGAATTGTATCTCGAGATCATGCGCAAGAGCGCGCAGGATCAGAAGTCGACCTATCTGATCAAGGACGATGGGATCGACGTGTCGATCTTTGTCGAGCGCGGCGATTTTTCCCGCATCGTTGCGGAGCTCAAGGATCAAAGCAAGATTCGCGAATGCGCGGCCAGCATCGAGCTTGAAGGACCGGTGGATCAAGGCAAGGTCCACGAGTTCGTGGATTTCCATCTCGTGCTCGCGGTTGAGGGGGGACACTATGGCTGATGAACCGGAGATCGGCGGACGCGAGCCGATCGTCGTCGATGTGGTGGTGGGCGAAAGCTACTGGTGGTGCCGCTGCGGGCGCTCCAAGAGCCAGCCGTTCTGCGACGGCTCGCACAAGGGCACCGCCTTCGAGCCGATGGAATGGAAGGCGACGCGCGACCGCCCGATGCAGTTCTGCACCTGCAAGCGAACGAAATCGCCGCCGTTCTGCGACGACAGCCATGAGGATTTGTGAGCAGGAAAGAGGACGACATGCTGGCTAGCGTACGACAGATTGCCTACGGACTGGCGATCGCGGTAGCCGGTTTCTTGTTCGTTGCGCTGGCCCAGTCGATCTGGGTTGCTGTGTTTCGGGCGGATGCCCTCTTTCTGTTCGGCATCAAAAGAGCCAGACTGGCTGTTCGGCCCCGATGCGCCGCCCTGGTGGTGGGTGAGTGCGTACGGATTTGGCCACTATGAGGTGTTTATTTGCGTGGGTGTGGTGATGTGGCTGATCGGATATGCGATCCGACGGGTCGCAAAATCAATCTTACCTGGCCACCCCGCGTGACAATTCGGCTCCTGCCTGCTAGGCGGTCGCCAGCAAGGTGACCCCATGCCCGACCTTCTGATCGAGCTCCTGTCCGAGGAAATCCCGGCGCGCATGCAGGCGCGCGCGGCCGACGACTTGCGTAAGCTGGTCACCGATAAGCTCGCCGGCGCCGGTCTCGCCTACGAGGGCGCCAAGGCGTTCGCGACGCCGCGGCGGCTTGCGCTCGCGGTCGCGGGCGTGCCCGCGCGCCAGCCCGACGTGCGCGAGGAGAAGAAAGGCCCGCGCGTCGGCGCGCCCGACGGCGCGATCCAGGGTTTCCTCAAGGCCGCGGGGCTCAAGTCGATCAAGGACGCCAAGGTCGAGACCGACGCCAAGAAGGGCGACTTCTATGTAGCGGTGATCGAGAAGAAGGGGCGCGCCGCGATCGAGGTGATCGCCGAGATCGTGCCGGAGGTGATCGCGAATTTTCCCTGGCCGAAGTCGATGCACTGGGGCGACCCGAAATTCGTCACCGACAAGGGGAATTATGTAGTTGATAGTGAAGGCCGATACGTCTTGGCCGAACCCTGGCTCAAATGGGTTCGGCCGCTGCAATCGATCGTTGCTACCTTTGGACCGGAAACAGAGGAGCCAGAAATCGTTCGATTCAGAGTCGGCAAAATTGAATCCGGCAACGAGACGCGCGGGCATCGTTTTCTCGCGCCCGCCACCTTCAAGGTGAAGCGGCTCGACGACTACACCGCACGGCTCGAAGCCGCCAAGGTCGTGCTCGATCCGGAGCGGCGAAGGCGCATGATCCATGCCGACGCCAAGAACCTGGCGTTCGCGCAGGGCTACCAGCTGGTCGAGGATGAAGGCCTCCTTGCGGAGGTCGCCGGCCTGGTCGAATGGCCGGTCGTGCTGATGGGCTCGTTCGACGCGGCGTTTCTCTCGATCCCCGGCGAGGTGATCCGCGCCACCATCCGCACCAACCAGAAATGCTTCGTGCTGCGCGATCCCGCGACCACGAAGCTGGTCAACAAGTTCATCCTGGTCGCCAACACTGAAGCTATCGACGGCGGCAACGCCATCGTGGCCGGCAACGAGCGCGTCATCCGGGCGCGACTGTCGGATGCGACGTTTTTCTACGAAGCCGATTTAAAGACGCGGCTGGAAGATCGCCTGCCAAGGTTTGAGCAGATCGTGTTCCACGAGAAGCTCGGCACGCAGGCGCAACGCATCACCCGCATCGAAATGTTGGCCGGGCACATCGCTCAGCTCATCGATGCTGATATCCAGAAGACGGAACGCGCCGCAAGGCTCTGCAAGGCCGACCTTTTGACCGAGGTGGTCGGCGAGTTTCCCGAGCTGCAGGGCCTGATGGGCCGCTACTACGCCGAGGCCCAAGCCGAGGACGAGGCGGTCGCGCATGCCTGTGAGGATCACTACCGGCCGAAAGGGCCGGACGATCTGGTGCCGGCCGACAAGGTTTCTGTCGCGGTCGCGCTTGCGGACAAGCTCGACACGCTGGTGAGCTTCTGGGCGATCGACGAGAAGCCGACTGGGAGCAAGGACCCCTATGCGCTGCGAAGGGCGGCGCTCGGCGCAATTCGGATCGTCCTGGAGAATTCTCTTCGCGTGCGACTTCTCCCCCGCATTGAGTTCGCGCTTGGGGCATTGAAGACGTCTGGCGCGCGTGCACTTGTCGACATCGACAAAGTGCCGGCTGATCTCCTGGCCTTCTTCGCTGACCGCCTTAAGGTTCAGCTTCGTGAACAGGGCGCGCGCCACGACCTGGTCGACGCGGTGTTCGCCCTCGAGGGCCAGGACGATCTCCTGCTCATCGTCCGCCGCGTAGAAGCATTGGGCAAATTCCTCGACACCGACGACGGCAAGAATCTATTGGCCGGCTATAAGCGCGCGACCAACATCATCCGCATCGAGGAAAAGAAGGACGCGCGCGAGCATGTTGGGCGGCCCGATCCGTCGCTCCATCGCCAGGACGAGGAATGGGCGCTGGCGAAGGCGATCGATGCCGCCAAGGCCGAGGCGGGAAAGGCCGTCGCGGCGGATGACTTCGCGACGGCGATGCATGCGATGGCGAAGCTGCGCCCGCACGTCGATGCTTTCTTCGACAAGGTGACGGTCAATGTCGCCGACGGCGCCGATAAGGCGAAGCTGCGCGAGAACCGCCTGCGGCTGCTCAACGAGATCCGCGCCGCCACGCGCGCGGTGGCGGACTTCTCCAAGATCGAAGGCTGACGGCGCATTGGGGGGCTCCCCGGATGTCGCCTCGCTCCATCCGGGCTACGGGAACTGTGTCGCAAGTTTGCCAAAACCAACCTAACGGGGGTGCATGCGGCAACGCGAAAGTCTATCTTGTGCACAGCAGCAATTCGCCTCACCGGTCGTTGACAATGGTCGAGACTTGCACCCGCGGTCCCGTCCATGATGATTAACCAGAGGGCTACTCCCGAGCGCATCTCCCCATGGCCAAGACTGCATCCAACCACCTGAAATCAAAGGCAAAAGCCGCTCGGGCGGCGGCTCCCGAGGCGGTCCGCAAGGGGCCTGAGGCGCACCGGTGGGTCTACGCCTTCGGCGGCGGCAAGGCCGAGGGCAGCACCGATATGCGCAACCTCCTGGGCGGCAAGGGCGCGGGGCTCGCCGAGATGGCCAATCTCGGCCTGCCGGTGCCGCCGGGCTTCACCATCACCACCGAGGTCTGCACCCACTATTACGCCAACGGCAATTCCTATCCGAAGGAGCTGGAAGCCCAGGTCGAGCGGGCGCTGGCCGAGATTGGCCGCATCGCCGGCAAGACCTTCGGCGACAAGAACAACCCGCTCTTGGTATCGGTACGCTCCGGCGCGCGCGCCTCGATGCCGGGCATGATGGACACCGTGCTCAATCTCGGGCTCAACGACGAGACGGCCGCCTCGCTCGCTGAGAAATCCGGCGACCGCCGCTTTGCCTACGACAGCTACCGGCGCTTCATCACCATGTATTCCGACGTCGTGCTCGGCGTCGACCACCACCACTTCGAGGACATTCTCGACGACCACAAGGACCGCAACGGCTACGAGCTCGACACCGATCTCGGCGCCGATGACTGGGTGGTGCTGGTCGAGCGCTACAAGGAGCGCGTCGAGGAGGAGCTGGGCGAGCCGTTCCCGCAGCATCCGGCCAAGCAGCTCTGGGGCGCGATCAGCGCGGTGTTCGGCTCCTGGATGAACCAGCGCGCCATCACCTATCGCCGCCTGCACAACATTCCGGAGAGTTGGGGCACCGCGGTCAACGTGCAGGCCATGGTGTTCGGCAACATGGGCGAGACGTCTGCTACTGGCGTCGCCTTCACGCGCAATCCCTCGACCGGTGAGAAATCGCTCTACGGCGAGTTCCTGCTCAACGCGCAGGGCGAGGACGTCGTCGCCGGCATCCGCACCCCGCAGGAGATCACCGAGAAGGCGCGTGTCGATGCGGGCTCCGACAAGCCGTCGATGGAAGGGTCGCTGCCCGACGCGTTCAAGGAGCTCACCCGCATCTACGGCGTGCTCGAGAAGCATTACCGCGACATGCAGGACCTCGAGTTCACCGTCGAGCAGGGCAAGCTGTGGATGCTGCAGACGCGCTCGGGCAAGCGCACCGCCAAGGCGGCGTTGCGGATCGCGGTCGAGCTGGCGAATGAAGGGCTGATCACGCGCGAGGAGGCGGTGGCCCGCGTCGAGCCGCAGGCGCTCGATCAGCTGCTGCATCCGACCATCGATCCGAGCGCCGAGCGCAAGGTGCTGGCAATCGGGCTGCCGGCCTCGCCGGGCGCGGCCGCGGGCGAGATCGTGTTCTCGGCCGACGACGCCGAAGCCATGAAGGCGCAGGGCCACCGCGTGATCCTGGTGCGGGTCGAGACCTCGCCCGAGGACATCCACGGAATGCACGCGGCCGAGGGCATCCTCACGACTCGCGGCGGCATGACCTCGCATGCCGCGGTGGTGGCGCGCGGCATGGGCAAGCCCTGCGTATCGGGCGCCGGTACGCTGCGCGTCGACTACGGCGCCGGCACCTTGACCGTCGCCGGCCAGACGTTCCGGCAGGGCGACCTGATCACCATCGACGGATCGAGCGGCCAGGTGCTGGCCGGGCGGGCGCCGATGATCGAGCCTGCGCTGTCGGGCGAGTTCGGGACGCTCATGAGCTGGGCCGACGCCGTGCGCAAGCTCGGCGTGCGCGCCAACGCGGACACGCCGAACGATGCGCGCGTCGCGCTCAAATTCGGCGCCGAGGGCATCGGGCTCTGCCGCACCGAGCACATGTTCTTCGACGAGCATCGCATCCGCGCGGTGCGCGAGATGATCCTCGCCGACGATGAGGCCTCGCGCCGGGTGGCGCTCGCCAAGCTCCTGCCGATGCAGCGAGCGGATTTTGTCGAGCTGTTCGAGATCATGCAGGGGCTGCCGGTGACGATCCGGCTGCTCGACCCGCCGCTGCACGAGTTCCTGCCGCACACCGAGGAGGAGATCGCCGAGGTCGCACAGGCGATGAAGGCGGATCCGCGCAAGCTCGCCGACCGGGCACGCCAGCTGCACGAGTTCAATCCGATGCTGGGCTTCCGTGGCTGCCGGCTCGCGATCGCGTACCCTGAGATCGCCGAGATGCAGGCGCGCGCCATCTTCGAGGCCGCGGTCGAGGCGGCGGGCCGCACCGGCAAGCCGGTGGTGCCGGAGGTGATGGTGCCGCTGATTGCAACCAAGGCGGAGCTCGACCTGGTCAAGGGCCGCATCGACGCGATGGCAGAGGCGGTCGCCAAGGAGCGTGGCGCCAAGATCGACTATCAGGTCGGCACCATGATTGAGTTGCCGCGGGCGGCGCTGATGGCGGGCGAGATTGCCCAGTCGGCGGAATTCTTCTCGTTCGGTACCAACGATCTGACGCAGACGACATTCGGCATCAGCCGCGACGACGCGGCGAGCTTTCTCGGTGCCTATACGGCGCGCGGCATCCTCAAGAGTGATCCGTTCGTGTCGATCGACCGCGAGGGCGTGGGTGAGCTGATGCGGATCGGCGCCGAGCGCGGCCGCATGACGCGGCCAAAGCTCAAGGTCGGGATCTGCGGCGAGCACGGCGGCGACCCTGCCTCCGTCGCCTTCTGTCACGAGATCGGCCTCGATTACGTCTCCTGCTCGCCGTTCCGGGTGCCGATCGCGCGGCTTGCCGCCGCGCAGGCCGCGCTTGGAAAAGTCGCGGCGGGCGAGGCTTGATGACGTGCCGCGCGCCGAAAGTCTGAGTGTTCGGTCCGCACGCTCCATGTTAGCGTGACATCTGAAACAAGGCCGCAAGTAAAGAGCCGGACGAGGGGACGATGGCTGAGGATGGCAGGGCGCTGCCGGCAGACTCCCTGCCGGATCCGCGATTGGTTTCGCAGGGCGCGATTTCCGACGAGGCGCTGCGCAAGGCCGAGGAGTTCGTCGAGGCCGAGGAGGGCGCCGCCAACCGGCTTGTCGGCTGGGCCGGTATCATCGTCACGGTGATCGCCGTCGCGATGACGCTGTTTCATCTTTACGCCGCCTACGACATCGTGCCGACGCAGCCGCTGCGCTATACCCACGTCGCCTTCGTGCTGATGCTGTCCTTCCTGCTGTTCCCGCTCGCGGCGCGCTTTCGCAATCGCATCCAGGTGTGGGACGTGGTGGCGGCTTTGGCTTGCGTCGCGATCCTGATCTACGCCATCTGGGGCGGGGAAGACTTCACCGACCGTGCCACCACGCCGACCCAGTTCGATGTCGTCATCGGCGTGGTCTTCATCGTGCTCCTGCTCGAAGCGACGCGGCGCACGTCCGGCTGGATCATGCCGGCGGTCGCGATCCTGTTCATCGCCTATGCGATGCTGGGACCCTATCTGCCGCCGCCCTGGACGCATCGCGGCTACACGTTCTCGCGACTCGTCGGCCATCTCTTCATCACGCTCGAGGGCATCTTCGGCGTTGCCGTCGATGTGTCATCCTCCCTCATCATCCTGTTCACCATCTACGGCGCGTTCCTGCAGCATTCCGGCGCCGGCAAGTTCTTCATCGACTTCTCGCTCGCCTTGATGGGCGGCAAGCCGAACAGCGCCGGTCGCACTGTCGTGCTGGCGTCATTCCTGCTCGGCGGGCCGTCGGGCTCGGGCGTCGCGACGACGGTGACCATCGGCGCGGTCGCCTATCCGATGATGGAGCGGGCCCGCTACGAGAAGAACGCGGCCGGCGGGCTGCTCGCGGCCGGCGGGCTCGGGGCGATCCTGTCACCGCCGGTGCTGGGTGCCGCCGCGTTCCTGATCGCCGAGTTCCTGAAGATCAGCTATCTCGACGTGATCTGGATGGCGACGATTCCGACCTGCCTCTACTACCTGTCGCTGCTGTTCATGGTGGAGCTCGACGCCAAGAGGTTCGGCGCCTTGACGGTGCCTTACGACACGTCGCTGTCGCTGCGACAGATGATGATGCGCTACGGCTTCCACTTCACGTCGCTGATCGCCGTCATTGTCTTCATGGTGATCGGCTATTCGCCGATGCTCGCCGTGTTCTATTCGACCTTCCTGTGCTTTTTCCTGAGCGCGATGACGGCCGAAACGACGCTGGGGCCGCGCCGGCTGCTTATCGGTCTGCTGATCGTGAGCCTCGTGGCGTCGCTGCTGCTTGCGGTCCCCGCCATCAGGACGTCGATCGTTGCGGAGGCGTTCCAGTCCTACTTCCCGGCGCTGCTTCTGCTGCTGCTTGGAGTGCTCGCGATTGCCGGCCTCACGCGCGTCGGCCGCGAGAAGGTCGCGGGATCGGAGAAGCTCACGCGCTCGCTCGCCGACGGCTCGATCAGCGTGCTCAATGCGGCGACGACCTGCGCGTCGGCCGGCATCATCGTCGGCGTCGTCACGCTCACCGGGCTCGGGCTGAAATTCTCCTCGATCGTGCTCGACTATGCGGGCGGCAGCCTGCTGCTCACCGCCATCTACACCGCCCTCGTCGTCTGGATCGTCGGCCTCGCGGTGCCGGTGACCGCCTCCTACATCATCTGTGCGGTGATTTGCGCGCCAGCCCTCAAGGAGCTCGGCGTGCCCGACTACGCCGCGCACATGTTCATCTTCTATTATGCGGTGCTCTCGGAAGTGTCGCCGCCGACCGCGCTGTCGCCGTTCGCCGCGGCCGCGATCACGGGCGGGGATCCCTACAAGACCACGATGCAGGCCTGGAAGTATACGCTGCCGGCGTTCCTCGTTCCGTTCGTATTCGTGCTCGACCCGCAGGGCGTCGGGTTGCTCATGAAAATTCCCAAGGACGGCTCGGTGTGGGATATCGTCATCATCACCGCGAAAACCGCGGCCGGGCTTGCCGCGCTGGCGGCCGCGGCGCAAAACTGGGCCCTGCGACAGAACACCGCGATTGAGCGGGTTCTCTGGCTTCTCGCCGGACTCCTCTTAGTGTTTCCGAGCCTGTTGGAAGCATTCGCCGAGCGTGTCTCCGGGTACGACGTGCCCCACCCGGCGCCGCTTGGTCTGGCGATCGCAGTGGCTTTACTGCTAAAACAATACATGACGCCGGTCGGCGGGGCGGCGACCGCAAGGGAGCCATGAAGGAGGCTTGAGATGACCCGGGCAACTATCGGTGCGACGGTCGCGATGGCAGTCGCGGCTTCATTGATTGCAGGTGCGACACTCGCGCAGCAGAAAACGATCGCGATCGGCACCGGCGGGACCGGCGGTGTTTACTATCCGCTCGGCGGCGGGCTCGCGAACGTTCTGTCGAAGCACCTGCCGGGTTATCAGGCGAGCGCCGAGGTCACCGGCGGCTCGGTCGACAATCTGAAATTGCTTGGAAGCGGACAGAGCGAGATCGGCTTCACGATGGCGGATGCCGCGCTCGACGCCTTCAAGGGCGAGGACAAATTTCGGGGCGCCAAGGTCGCGGTGCGCACCCTGATGGTGCTCTATCCGAACCGGATGCACGTCGTGACCATCGAGGGGACCGGCATCGAGAAGATGTCCGACCTCAAGGGCAAGCGGGTGTCGACCGGCTCGCCGGGCAGTGCCACCGAGGTGATGGCCTTCCGCGTCATCGAGGCCGCCGGCCTCGACAAGGACAAGGACATGCGCCGCGAGCGGCTCGGCGTGGCCGAGTCGGTCAACGCCATCAAGGACAGGAAGATCGACGCGTTCTTCTGGGTCGGCGGTCTGCCGACGGCGGCGGTGACCGATCTCGGCGCCACCCCCAACGTCAAGATCAAGATGGTCGATCACGCCGACGTGGTCGACAAGATGAACGCAAAATATGGCCCGCTCTATGTCCGCGACGTGATTCCGGCCAAGACCTATCCGGGCCAGGACAAGGACAATCCGCAGTCGACGGTGTGGAACATCCTGGTCACCAATGACCAGATGTCGGACGACACCGCCTATGCGATCACCAAGATCATCTTTGATCGCAAGGCCGACCTGGTGGCCGTGCACTCGGAAGCCGCCAACATCGATTACAAGTATCAGCTCAAGGCCAGTTCGCCCGTGCCGTGGCACCCGGGCGCGCTGAAGTACTTTGCGGAGCAGGGTGTGAAGATGTGACGCGCACGCGCGTCATCACATGACCGCGCTGCAGGGCGTTTGGTACGGCCTGATGGTCGCGGGCGGCTTGGGGTTTGGCCTGATCGGCGAGCGGCGGCCGTTCGGTCAGGAGATGCTCGCACATCCCCTGGTCGTATACTTCGCGGTGGCGGCCGTGGGCCTTCTGGTCCTGCGCACCGTGCTGGCCCGCCCGGTGCCGGAGGTTATTCCGGAACGCACGCTGGTCTCCGGTTGCCTCATCGGCGCGGCCGCATTTTTGGTGGGCAACTGGATCAGCGCCCACATGATTGCCGGCCTCACGTCACAGTGACGCCATCGCGGCCGGTCACTGACCATCGCAGGTATTCAAGAACCAATTTCCAAGCATCGGCGGCAGGGCCGAAGTGCGCCGGCGTGAGGCAAACAGATCGCCTCAATACAGCCATTAACGCGATCGCAAGGTTAATCAGGCAACAAAACATCTGTCGCATTTGTGCCATGTAAGCGCCTTTTGCGGACGAGAGTATTGTTGCGTAGCGTTGCGTGAGCAGGGTGGGATGGGTGTATCGCGTAACGGGCCGAAGGGCGGCGTTGTTGCCCCCTTCGGCCTCGGCATTGTGGCGTTCATCCTGATGCCGAGTGAAGTCGGCTATCAGGAGCTTGCTGCGCTGATTGCACGGCAGGTGCCTGTTGTCGAACGCAGCCAAGGCGGCAGCTTTGTTTCGTCGCTCGGTCCTGTTCAAGTTGCAAGTCTCACATTGCCTCAGCCGGTCGGCACCGCGCTGCCGCCGTCGCTGAACTATGCCTTGGCTGGGCTCGATCCGGCCAACGCCGACATCACCGGCTCGATCCGCGAGCGCATGTTGCGCGACGTTGCGATCGAGATGGAGCCGGGCATGTCGGCTGCCCTGACCATCGACCGCCGGCTCAAAGGCGACCGCCTCGATGCGAAGCCGGCGCAGGTCGCGGTGCTGCAGTCGACATCGTCCCGCAAGGGCGACCGGTTGGACATTCGCCCGCAGCCCTCCGTGCCGCCGGTGGCTGAGGCTGTTCCGGCAGGGCCGCAGACGGGCTTCACGCTGGCCGCCGTCGATCCAGGTGCCGCTGTTGTGTCGCCGCCGAATGCGGCCAAGGTGCCACCGGTTGCCATCGAGGTTCCGGAGCCGAGCGATGAGCCGGTGGATATGGCCGACCAGCTCGTGCCGGGCTTCGTGCCGCGCGAGGAGCTCGATCCGACCACGCGCGTCGCCCGGCTCTATTTCGGTGCCGGCCCCATGGGCCAGACGCTCGACCGCCTCGCGCCCTGGGGGGATGGTGAAGCACCGAATATCGAGACCTTGCCGGTCGCGGTCGATCCCGACGCCAGGGTCGCAGCGTTGTTGCCCGAGCCGTCGGAGGCGGAAGGGCGCCCCGGCAAGCAGGACAAGCTTGAGGTTAACGGAACGCCCAAGCCGGACGAGACTGTTGCGGCCAAGGAAGCCCAGCCGAGGGGCGGCGAGACGATCGCGGCCAAGGGCGAGGTCACCGGTGCGGACCGTCGCCCGAAGACGCCGGCCGAGCGCCTCAAGCTCGATGTGGCCGGCCGCGCCAAGGCCGAAAAGTGCCTCGCCAGCGCAATCTATTTCGAGGCGCGTGGCGAGCCGGTGCGCGGCCAGATCGCTGTCGCCCAGGTGGTGCTCAATCGGGCCTTCTCTGGAAAATATCCAGACACGGTGTGCGGTGTCGTCTACCAGAACGCCAATCGCCATCTCGCCTGTCAGTTCACGTTCGCCTGCGATGGCATACCGGACGTCGTGAAGCAGCCGGACGCGATGGAGCGCGCCAAGAAGATCGCCGCCGAGACCCTCGATGGGAAGCTGTGGCTGCCCGAGGTCGGCAAGGCGACGCACTACCACGCCTACTGGGTCCGTCCTGGCTGGGTGCGCGAGATGACCAAGCTGCACAAGCTCGGCGTCCACACCTTCTACCGACCACGGGCCTGGGGCGATGGCTCCGATGCGCCGACGTGGGGCGATCCGGAAACGACTGCCGCAATTGCCAAGCAGCTCTAGGCCGCATCGCCCGCCAGCGCTTGGCTGCCCGCCTGAGGACACTTGATCTTGCGGGGAGCAGGACTACGTTCATCGGACAGGAGTGTTCGATGCAGAACGCGGCTCCACCGGTTGATCCGGCGATCATCAGCGACTACCACGCCCACATCTACTATGACCCGGCGACCAGCCGTGACCGGGCGGCGCGCCTGCGCGAACGTGTGGCGGGCGCATTTCCGGAGGCGACGATCGGGCGTTGGCATGACGAACTCGTCGGCCCGCACCTCAAGTCGATGTACCAGGTCGCGTTCCCGCGTTCGCTGCTGGCGTCGTTTCTGCCCTGGCTCATGCTCAACCGGGATGGACTGACCATCCTGGTTCATCCGGAGACCGGCAACGCCTATGCCGATCATACCGAGCACGCCGCCTGGCTCGGCGGCATCCTCGCGCTCAAGCTCGATGTGCTGCGCGAGGAGGCGAAAGCGTAGCGACGTTCAGCCATCAGCCAAAGTCCCCGCGCCAATTGTCCGTCGCAGGAACGCGTAGCCGAGCGCCCACATGTGCGCGGTCTGCTCGAAGTCGCTGGTGCCGTGGCCGCCCTGCCGCGGCTCATAGAAGTAAACGGTGTGGCCAAGGTCTTCGAGATGCGCCGCCATCTTGCGGGCATGCCCCGGATGCACGCGGTCGTCGCGCGCCGATGTCCACAGCAGGATTGGCGGGTAGGGCTTGCCCGCCGCGGCGAGGTGGTAGGGCGAGATCTGCTTGAGGAATGCCCAATCGTCCGGCTCGTCCGGATCGCCGTATTCGGCGATCCAACTCGCGCCGGCGAGGAGCTTGCTGTAGCGGCGCATGTCGAGCAGCGGGATGGTGCACCAGACTGCGCCGAAGCGCTCCGGATAGCGCGTGAGCATGTTGCCGACCAGGAGGCCGCCATTGCTGCCGCCATGGCAGGCGAGACGGCTCGGGCTGGTGACGCCGCGTCGGGCGAGGTCGGCCGCGACGGCCGCGAAGTCGTCCTGCGCCTGCTTCTTGTGCTCGCGGATGCCGGCCTTGTGCCAGGCGGAGCCGAACTCTCCGCCGCCGCGGATATTGGCGACGACATGGACGCCGCCGCATTCGAGCCACGCCTTGCCGACGCCCATGGAGTAGGTCGGTAGGAGGGAAATGAGAAAGCCCCCATATCCATAAAGGACGGTCGGCGTGCTGCCGTCGAGCGGAAGATCCTTCGGGCCGACCTGGAAATACGGGATGCGCACACCGTCGTCGGCGAGTGTTTCGTGCTGCGTGACGGTCAACCCCGACGCATCGAACCGCGGCGGCAGCTGCTTGAGCAGCTGCGGTGGCTTGCCCGGCACGACGAGGCTGAGCGAGGTCGGTTCCAGAAAGCCGTCGCGCATCAGCAGAAAGTCCTGCGAGGATTCTCCGCCCTCGTCACCCATGCACCAGATATGTGCGGCCTCCGTCTCGGCCACGCCCTGCAGAGCAGCGAACGTCCATCCGGTGGCGGACGGCTCGGCCATCAGGATCCGCGTTCGCATGTTGTCGAGGATGCTGATCGCGAGCCGATCCTTGGCCCAGCTGAAGTCGTTGATCGTGCGGCGCTCGCCGGGCTCGAACAAGAGGTCGAAGTCGCGATCGCCGTCCATGAAGGCATCGAAGCGGATCGCGATCAGGCTGTCGGTCGGGAATTCGCGATCTTTGGGCTTCCAGGGCGAGCGCAGCCGCAACGTGAGCCATTCGCGATGCGCGTCCCAGGATGCATCGGTCGGAACGTCGACCCGCCGCAAGCCGTTTGCGCCGATCTGAAACATCTCCGAGTCAAAGAATGAGAACCGGCGCCCAACAAATGCGCGCTCAAAGCCGCGTTCGTGATCGACAAAGACGTAGACAGAGACATCGGTTTCAGCCGCCTCAAAGATGGATTCGGCCTGCGCAAACGGCGTACCGCGTCGCCAGCGCCGCACCGTCCGTGCATAACCCGACCTCGTCGTATGGCCATCGCCGAGGGGGCTCGCAACGTACAGCGTGTCAGCGTCCGCCCAGTTGACTCCGCTCTTCGCTTCAGGGAGGACGAATCCATCCGTGACGAATGCGCGAGCGTCGAGGTCAAATTCGCGGACCACGGAGGCGTCGGCGCCGCCGCGTGAGAGAACGACCAGGCCACGGCGATGATCGGGCGGCAGGGTCGTGCAGCCATGCCAGACCCAATTCTCACCTTCCTGGCGCCCGAGCGCATCGACATCGATGAGCACATCCCATGCGGTCGACGGCGAGCGATACGACTCCACCGTCGTCCGTCGCCAGAGGCCGCGCGGATTGTCCTTGTCTTGCCACAGGTTGTAGAGGTACGGACCCCGCTTAATGACGTGCGGGATCTTGTCGGGCGCCGTCAGGATGGTGCGGAAGGCCGTGCGGTCGCGCTCGAAATCCGGCCCCGTGAGCGCCGCCAGCGTCCGCGCATTCTGCGCTTCGACCCATGCAAGCGCATCCGCGCTTTGCACATCCTCCAGCCACAGGTAACGGTCGTCGATATCCGCAGGCCTGGCATCATTCATGGCGCCGATCCTTCAAAGCGGGCGTACTCACGCCTGACAAAGACGACGAATCTACGATGCCGGCGGGGGAGAAAGGATCAAATCTCGATGTCGAGTGCGACGTCGAGGTTGGGCGCCGAATGGGTGATCCAGCCGGACGACGCGTAGTCGACGCCGGTCGATGCCACGGCCTCGATGGTGTCGAGGGTGATGCCGCCCGAGGCTTCGAGCGGGAAGCGGCCGCCGACCATCGCGACCGCTTTGCGCATGTCGGTGGCATCCATGTTGTCAAGCAGCACTGCGTCGGCAAGCCCGACGGCGAGCACCTCGGCGAGCTGCTCGAGGCTGTCCACCTCGATCTCGATCTTGACCAGATGGCCGGCGCTGGCATGCGCGCGCTCGAGCACGGCCCGGATGCCGCCGGCGACCGCGATGTGATTGTCCTTGATCAGCATGGCGTCGTCGAGGCCGAAGCGGTGATTGAAGCCGCCGCCGCAGCGCACAGCGTATTTCTCGAGCGCGCGCAGGCCGGGCGTGGTCTTGCGCGTGCAGCAGATGCGGGTGCGCGTGCCTTTTACGTGGCGGACAAACTCGTGCGTCGCCGTCGCCACGCCGGAAAGGTGGCCGAGGAGATTGAGCGCAACGCGCTCGGCCGCCAGCACGGCGCGGGCCGGGCCGGTGACGTGCATCAGGGCGGTCTTGGTGGCCACGATCGCGCCATCGCGCGCATGGGCGGTGATCGCGACGTCGGGCGCCAGCTTGCGGAAGGCCGCGGCGACCAGCGGCAGGCCTGCGATCACGCCCGCCTTGCGCGCGACCACGATCGCGTGCGCGGTGGCATCTTCCGGAATGGTTGCGGTCGAGGTCACGTCGCCCGCGCGTCCGAGGTCTTCGGCAAGCGCGCATGTGACGACGTCGTCGATTTTGAGCGGAGACAGGAAGGCATCGGGGCAGAGCAGGGATTTCGGCATGGGCTATCACTCGGCGGGCATTGATGCATGTGTGGTGTGAATGGCTTCGGCGGCGATCGTGCGGGCTTCGGCCAGTGTCAAGAAGGCACGCCGCGCCAGCGCGGGGTCGGTCTTGGGATGGTCGCTGCGCTCATGGGCGCCTCGGCTCTCGCGTCGCGCGAACGCGGCGGCCGCAACCAGGAGCGCGGCGGTCGCCATGTTGCGGAGCGAGGGAGATTGTGCCGCGTGCTCGATGCGGCTGATCTTGTCGAGCGCCACCGCGAGGCCATCGCCGCTGCGGATGACGCCGACATGGCGGGACATGATCGTGCGCAAGTCGCGCACCGATGGTGATGCAGCGTCAAGGCCCGAGCCGGTGGTGTCCGACGAGGCTCGCTGCGGCGTAGCCGCTTGTGATGACGTGCCAGAAATGTCCTCGGCGACACGGGTCGCGAACACGACCGCTTCGAGCAACGAATTGGAGGCGAGGCGGTTGGCGCCATGGACGCCGGTCGACGCCACCTCCCCGGCAGCCCACAGGCCCTCGAGCGAGGTGCGGCCGCGCGCGTCGGTGCTTACGCCGCCCATATGATAGTGCGCCGCGGGTGCCACTGGAATGAGCGCGCGCACCGGGTCGATGCCGGCCGCCATGCAGCTTGCATAAACCGTCGGGAAGCGTGCCGGAAAGTCCTTCCCGATCGCCGTGCGGGCGTCAAGAAACGCGCCGCGCCCAGCTGCGATCTCCGCGAATACGCTGCGCGCGACGACATCACGGGGCGCCAGATCGCCGTCTCGATGAATGTTCTGCATGAACCGCTCGCCGGCGCCGTTGACAAGAATGGCGCCTTCGCCCCGCAGGGCCTCGCTCGCGAGTGGTGCCGGGTCAAGCCCGGCCGCAATGGCGGTCGGATGAAATTGCACAAACTCAGTGTCCGCGAGCATGGCGCCCGCGCGCGCCGCGATGGCGAGCCCGATGCCGCTCGCTTCCGGTGGATTGGTGGTGACGGCATAGAGATGGCCGATGCCGCCGGTTGCAAGCACGACGGCGCGACCGTGCAGCGTTGCAGGCTTTCGTCCGCTGCCCGCGCGGGCAAGCACACCCACGACGCGTGCGCCGTCGATGACCAGGTCCTCGGCGAGATAACCTTCAATCAAGCGGATCGATGGCGTGCTGCGTACCGCGGCGCCGAGCGCATCCATGATGGCGCGGCCGGCGACATCGCCTTGCACATGGACGATGCGTCGTGCCGAATGCGCGGCCTCGCGGCCGACCGCAAGGTGCCCTTCAAGCGTCTTGTCGAAGGGGACACCGTAAGCGAGAAGATCGCGCACGCGGTCAGGTGCCTCGCGCGTCATGGCGCGCGCCAGTGCCTCGTCGACCAGACCCGCGCCGGCCGCGATGGTGTCGCGGGCGTGCGCTTCGGTCGTATCGCCTTCCGCGACCGCGGCTGCGATGCCGCCCTGCGCCCAGGCGCTTGACGCGCCCTGTCCGATCGGAGCTGCGGTCAG
>Ga0209798_10000179_pt1 | contig 36454 bp, 26 predicted proteins | sample DOMMetBare3Fresh_FD_187475 | JGI IMG/M metagenome (GOLD analysis project Ga0209798, IMG submission 187475) | Wetland sediment microbial communities from St. Louis River estuary, USA, under dissolved organic matter induced mercury methylation -... | ecosystem: Environmental > Aquatic >...
CAAACTCCAAGATCAGTTGCAACTAATGCCCAATCTGAATTTCTTGGATCGAACATTACCCAACGAACCGGCATATCAGGAAGATTTCCTTCAACTGCTGTCCATGTAGGTGAGGCCTGCGTTGCATTCAATGATTCATAAATACTGGTAACACCAAAATTACTATACGTAACAAGCATGTGATCTTCGTTTGCAGCATCAATTGCAATACATGAAACACTGCCCGATCCTGTTCTGATAACTGTTCCTGTTAAAGCAGTACCAGTGTTTGCGTTATCAACTCTTACAATTGAACCATTGTTCAAACCAAAATAAACTCTATTAGAAGTTAAAGGAGAAACTGCAACGTGACGAACACTTGCACCGGCAAAATTGGTTACAGTTACATTGTCTGTGTTTGAACCAGCAGCAGCGGGATCATTCCAACGGAAAAAACTACCGGCAGAATTTCCGGCATAAAGAATATTTGCATTGTCATCGTAATCAGTTGGATTGATAAATGAACCGGTATTTCCAAAAAATCTTTGTATAAATGTATTACCACCCGTTACAGATACGTAATAATTGTTATATACATAAGAAGTGATCTGCACACTGCCATCTGTCTGGTCAATATGACAAAAAGCACCGTCACCACCACTCGCAGTTGATGTTGAATTTATACCTGCGGTACTGAATTTTTGCGTGCCATTATCCTGTGCACCGGCAAGAAAATAATTAGTTGTTGTCGGATGTATTGCACATGCATAATACTGAGTAACATTATAACCTGTTACTCTTGATGTGATCGATGTACCTCCGTCAGTTGTACGATAGATACCACCATCATTACCAACAAGAAATTCTGTGGATGAACCTGGTTTAAAAACGATCATGTGGTTATCAGCATGGATTTGTACACCTGAACAAGCACCAGCCCATCTTGAAACCTGCGACCATGAAGTACCTGCATTAGTTGATTTTAATATATCAACACCTCCTACAAAAACTGTATTTGCATCTGAAGGATCCACCGCTGCGATCAGATCATACCATGCCTGGCCTCTTGTGAAATCTGTACTTGCTGATCCCTGGTCGCACCAGTTAGGAGTAGTTAAAGTATTCCATGTAGGAGTAGCGACAGTAGCATCAGTTGTTGACATTACTTTTTTCAAACCCATTGTATTTGGAGCATTATTATCCTGCACCACTGCATATATAATGTTTTGATCAGTTGGTGCGCAGGCTAATTCAATACGTTCTTCGTCAGATGCCGACGTATAAATTTTTGTCCAGTTTACGCCGCCATCTGTTGAGCGATAAATTCCATCTGTTGATAAAATACCAACACTGCAATAAATATTTCCATTAGCCCCTATTTCAAGATCAGCTGCTGCATCATTTGAACCCCCACCTGTTCCATTTCCTAAAACTTTTGTCCATGTGGTACCGCCATTTGTTGATCTTTGTACGCCCCCATTTCGTGTAGCCGCAAGTACAACACCCGTACTTGTAACCACAATTTTTTGAACATAGTAAAATGTAGAGTTATTTGTAGATGGAAGTTGTGCCCATGAAGTTCCTCCATCTGCCGTTTTCCAAATACCGAGACCACGAATTGCATCAGAGTTGTACCATCCTTCACCAGTACCTACGTAAATGTTTTGCGTGTTAGATGGATCCTGAGCCAGTGTAGAAATTGCAAGATTACCCATGAAGTCATCAATCCTTGTCCATGTTGGTGTTCCGACTGTGATATCATTTGTAACCCACAATCCACCGCCTACACTTCCTGAATAGACTTTTTTATAACCATTACCTGCATCATTCAAATCATACATGATTGCACGGGTACGACCACCGACATTGTTCGGTCCTCTTTCACTCCAGGTGATACCCGAAACCGCAGTTGAGGTACGATTTGAAATCGATGCAAGTTTTTCCTGTCTGTAGTTATCAGCGGCAAGCAATCTTTCTCTTGGAACTATATTTAGAGCCGGATCTTTAGTTAATTCAAATTCATGGGCCATTGCGAGATCCATACCATCTTGAGGTTGATGATCAAGCAGCCTCTTCTTTTTCTCCGAAACTTTTACAAGCTTTTTATTCTCTTCAATTTTTTTAGAAGAGAAATGTTCCCAGGTGTAGTATACAAAGATGAAAAGTAGTGCGGTCAGCACAATTAGTGTAGACTTGTTTCGCATAGAAAATTGGATTTATATAAGTATATTAACCTATTTAGGTTAAGTATTTAAAACGGAAACAAAATATAAAAATTGTAACAAAAAAGAAGCCCTCAAATTACTTGAGGGCTTTACTTGGTATTATTACTTAAAAACTGATTACCACTTATCTACGTCTTCATGTTCAGTAGCGTCAGATGGTGTTGGTGCAGGCTCAGTTTTTTCATTATTCACACTAGCTTCAGGCACTTCGGAGACTTCTGATATTTCGGATACTTCAGCTTCTCCATTTTCTGAAGGCGGATTGTCATGATTGAATGCATCGAAATCAAAATCCGGCATCAATTCGGTCTTTACATAATCAATTGCTTCGCCAAGAGCTTTGATAAATTTATTGAAGTCTTCTTTGTAAAGGAAAATCTTATGACGGTCATACCCATTATCATTAAATCGCTTGCGACTTTCAGTAATGGTGAGGTAATAATCATTACCACGGGTTGTTCTTACATCAAAAAAATAAGTTCTGCGTTTGCCAGCACGAATTCTTTTGCTGTAAATACTTTCCATTTTGTTTTCGTTGTTGTTCTCGTACGCCACTGTGTGTGTTTTACTGATTAATAATCACGTTCTTAGGAAGTCACAAATATAATTATGTTTTTGAAACAGCCAAATTTAAGGGCATTTTGTTTCAGAGCGGCTTTCAGGCTATTTTGACTGGCCGGTTTGGGAGTCCTGCTGCTGCTGGCGGTTATACAATTCGGTATAAAACCCGTTTAAATTCATGAGCTGTTCGTGGGTGCCTTGTTCCACGATCTTGCCATCTTCGATGACAACTATTTTATCAAAATGGAATAAGGAAAATATACGGTGAGTAATAATGATCGCAGTCCTGTTTTCCAGGTATTCATACAGATTACCTATTATCTCATTTTCTGTTTTTGCATCTACAGCGCTAAGACAATCATCAAAGATCACAAGACCATGTTTTTTAATCAGGGCTCGGGCAATTGATATCCTTTGCTTTTGCCCGCCACTTAACGTAACGCCTCGTTCCCCGATCAGTGTCTCATATTTTTCGCTAAATCCGGAAATATCTTTATGAACACTTGCCTGCATAGCGGCTTTTTCCACCTGCATTCTATTACCATCTCTAATTCCAAATGAAATATTATTGGCAACACTATCGCTAAAAAGGAACACATCCTGCGGCACATAAGAAATTTGTTCACGCAATGATCTCAGGTCAACACCCCTGATGTCAGTTCCTTCAAGTTCAATTTTTCCATTTGTAGTATCGTACATCCGTAGTAATAATTGAGCAACTGTTGATTTACCACTTCCTGTTCTTCCGATGATTGCCACCTTCTCCCCTTTTCTGATCGACAGATTAAATTTCTTCAAAGCTTCAATACCAGTATGTGGATATGTAAAATCCACTTCTTTGAAATCAATATTCCCTTCAAGCTTTATTTTTTTTGCTGCCGGCAAATCTTCAATAACCGGTTTAGTATGTAAAAATTCATTTAATCTTTTTTGTGAGGCCGCAGCTCTTTGTATCATGCTTGCTGTCCAGCCAATAGCGCTGACAGGAAATGTGAGCATATTTATATAGATAACAAACTCAGTGATCGTTCCCAATGACATTCGCTCAGGATAATTAATAAAATAATACCCGCCGATCATAATTGTAAGCAGAGTACTTAACCCGATCAGCAAGGCCATTGATGGGAAATACAATGATTCTACTTTAGAAAGACCAATTGCATTTTTTTTATACTCATCACTATTTTTTTCAAAGAAACCAAGCATAGCTTTTTCCTGTACAAATGATTTTATCACCCTGATACCTGAATAAGATTCCTGGGCATTGGTTGTAAGATCAGCAAGCAACCCTTGTATCTTTTCACTTTTTTTATTTATGATGCTATTCACATAATAAATACTTATAGCAAGAATGGGCAGTGGAGCTAAGACATAAATAGTCAGTTCAACATCTTTTTTCAGCATGAAAAACAGGCTTAAAGAAATAAGAGCAACAAGATTAATGAGGTACATAATAGCAGGACCTGTAAACATCCTTACTCTTGCTACATCTTCAGACATTCGGCTCATCAGGTCACCCGTACTGTGCGTTTTATAAAAAGAAGTATCAAGTTGTTGATAATGGTGAAATACCTCATTCTTTTGGTCGTATTCAATGTGGCGGCTCATTACAATTATTGTTTGACGCATCAGGAACATAAAAAAACCACGAAGCAATGCAAGCAATAAAATTGTAATACCGCAGATAATAACCACTTTTGACAGATCAGAATCCTGATAAAAATTCTTCTTTATCCAATCAATAAATCCGATCACAAGAACATCATATTCGCGACCCTGTTTTTCTGTAACTGTTGTTATAACTCCCCTGGTATCGTCAATACTTTTTTGAACATGATCTATAATGAAACTTGTTACCTGCGGCGCCAGTACGGCAAAATAGTTGGAGATAATAATAAACAATGCGCCAATGCCAAGCCTAACTCTATATTTCCAGAAATATTTATTTAAAGCCCTGAGATGTTTCATTCAACTACAAAAATAAGTTTATGCGGGATGAATATTGCATTTGTTTGTTACCGTGAAGCTAAAAATATTTATGAAAAACAAAGAGCCGTCTGGCCAGGGCGAGACGGCTCTTCTTATCATAGAACAATACCCTTAACGTTGAATAAATACTTTACCAACGGCCTCGGTGCCTGTGTATTCATCAAACACATGCACCATATATATTCCGGTTGCAAGTCCACGCAGGTCAAATTGCATAGGATAGTAATTATTATTTGTATTAAATACTTTTTTAGCTACCACACTTCCAGACGCACTTGTGATCGTTACTACGAATTTTTCAAAAATCCAGTAACTATACCAGCGTACTGTAAATTGACCATTGTTAGGATTAGGATAAATAAACAATTTGTCAGAACTCAATGCTTTTACGTCAAGGTCTGGAGATGTATTTGAACATCCATTAATATCAGTAACTGTTACATTATACTTTCCTATTCCATTTACATCAGCCAAAACCGAACGTGTATTTGCACCTTGAATAATTGTGTTATTAAATTTCCATACATAGTTTACAGGTGATGGAACACTGCCTGCCGTCACATAAGTTGTAATGCCGGGTTTTAACTGATCTATCGGCGCTACAGAAATAGTAACAACGGGTAATGCATACACAGTTAAAATTGCCGGAGCAGAAGTAATTGATCCGCATGAAAGGACTGTTGCAACACAACGGTATCGGTTTCCATTTAGTCCCATTGATACATTACTGAGTGTATGTGTTGCTGAAGTAGCGCCACTTAGATTGGTGTAATTAAATCCGCCATCTGTACTGACCTGCCATTGATATGATGGTGAACTACCGGATGCTGCTGAAGTGAAACTAATACTTGTACCTGCACACCTGTTACCATCAACAGGGTTGGTTGTTATTGCAGCAGGAGTATTAACAGTAAGTATGGCAGCAGCAGATGTGGTATTAGCTGGCGTACATGTTCCATTTATTACAACTCTGTATTGATAATTATTCATTGCCAATGTAGCTCCTGTTATGGTTAACGTTCTTGTTGATACCCCGGCATAAGTTGATGAATTGGCTATATCGGTAAATGATCCACCACCATTTGTGCTTATCTGCCACTGATGAGTAAGATTTGTTCCGGTTGTTGCAATTGTTATTGAGCCTGTTCCGCTATTACATATTGTGGTATTTGCAGGTTGTGAAGTAATATTTGCTTCAACACAAGTTTGTATATCGATCGAATAATCTTCCACTTGTCCTGTTGTTGATGTTCCGCATGATGTTGCATTTGGCCCGTTACCTGTGTCATGAAGTCTTATACGCAATCTTGTTCTGCCTGAAAGAACTGTTGATGAAAGAGCAGGTATAGTAATGTTTCCTGTAACAGTACCTGATGCAAGCGGTCCCGTTGATGTATAAACAGTTTCACTTGCATCATTGAAATCTCCATCATGGTTAAAGTCTATAAAAATTTTCACTTCATCAGTTGGAACAAATGATGAAATGGTTGTTGAGAACGGCAGCGTTGACGTTGGAAGTAAATAAACGGTAGTTGATGTATTTGAAAAATTCTCATACCCCGCGGTGGAAACGGAGTTGTTATTAATTGTATTGTAAGTAAAGTTTGAAATCTTCTCCCCAGTTGTATTTGTTGCAGAAGCAGCGCAATAAGGGATCCAACGATAAATTTGTCCTGTTGCCGGCCTCACTCCAATATTTAAAGTTTCTACTGTTGAACTAACTGAAGGATTAGTTCCTGCATCACTTAAAGAAAGAAAACTTCCACTGCCGGTTGCAGTTGTTGTAATTCCAATTGCTGCGCCACCGCTACTATTTAACTCTACACTACCGGATTCCTGCTGATAAACAAACTCAATGACATTAGTCCCTTCATATAATTTTACCTGGAAAGATATTGAGGGAGTAGTAGCTGCAAAATCCCATAAACAATTTGCCCATTGTAAAGTGAATACCCTGCTACCTACCACACCTGTTGTTACATAAGTCAAATTAGAATTGCTCACGAGATGAATGTCTTCATACAGCGGTGCAAGCTTTGGGCGGTTTGCTGCAGATGTAAGATTGGTAGTAGAAGTTGTTACAGTAATATTAGTTCCAAGAGCTGTCCATCCATTTGCACTTGCAGAGATAGTTGTATAGTTAGTACCATTATAAGTGAATGTAAATCCTATTGGTAAAGCGTTTGAAAAGCCATCATCAAAATCGCCGGAAGTAATAACAGCAACTGTGCCGCCAACAAGAGGTGTATATGTACCACTTTCCGCCTGGAAAGCATAATTGGGCGGTTGTGCATTCGAACTAAAAAATAAAACTAAACAAATAATAAGTGTAAATATTCTTGTCATGGTGCCGATTTGTTGTTTTAAGGATTCAAAGTTTCAGGAAATTTCTGCTGATGAAAACAAGAGGTTGAATGAACAACCTCCTGTCCGCTTATTTATTTTTTCAATACTGTTTTTACGATTTTATTTCCATCGAAACTCACTTTGAGTGCATACACCGCACTTGATACCAGGTCATCAGTATTGATAGTATAACTTGCAAAACCGCTTGGCCCTAAATAACGTTTTACCAAGGCTCCTTTCATATCATAGAAGGAGAATGTTACGGCTCCGCTTGATGGTCTTGCAAACCTGATCGAAATATTACTTGTAAATGGATTCGGCGTAATAAACAATCGTTGAGGCGCATCATCTTTCTTAATGAATATAGTATTGCTGTACAATACATATCCATCACTATGCTGCATTTTGATCCTGTAATAATTATATTGAACATTTTCAGGATCGGTCAGGTTGTAAGTGCTTGATGAAAGTTTATTGCCTGCAGCCTGAACAGTGCCGATACGATGGAATATTGTTCCATCATAAGATTTCTGAACCTCAAACACACTGCTGTTTATTTCCGCAGATGTTGTCCATGTGAGATTAATATTAGTAGCTGCTATCTGACCACTGAGAACAAGAAGAGTATTCATTCTTCCCGGAACACCAAATCCGTAACCTGAGAAACCTGTTTCAAAGATTCCTGACAATGTATAGTAGTTCGGACCGAAACTTCTTTTCACAGCATCTATTACTTTAATTGTTCCGGCTCCATCAGGTTGTGCATTTGCCGGCGTCACATTATTAATTCGTGATGGTAACTTCACAATTTGAATGCTATCCCATGGTTTACCAGTTGCCGCTTCCCAACCTTCTTTTTCTGCTTTGGTGAAATAGAATGTTACTTCATATCGACCAGTTGCATTATTTGTTGTGGGTAAAATGCGGAAGGTTTTATCCATCAGGTAATTGCCGGTATTTGAATTCCAGAATTGTTTAACTCCTGTTCCGGCTCTGTCAATAATTACCTGTGTGCATCCATAATTGTGATCAGACAAATTCAACACTCTTGCCATAATCTGTCCGCTGTTTGTATAATACAACTGGTCATTTTTTGCACCAAGAGATTCTGTTTTTTCACTATTCAGTGCGGTTGCTACAGCATCGCCAAATGTTGCATCGAAAGTTGTGTTCACCCGGTTATCATCAAGGAATGCCGCGGCAAGTGCACAACCAGCAGCAGTTGATGTTGTATGATTAGAATAAACAGATGCCCTGATACCAGTTCCAAATGCTGCAGCTTTTCCTTCTACCACATCCGTTACACCCTCTGCTGTACCTCCTGTATTATCAAAACAAAACTGTATAACAACATTTGATGTACCATCCCAAACAAATGGTGTTGAAAAACTAAATGTGTTATCTCCCGCCACCGTTGAGTAATCACCAGAATAAACTTGTGTAAAAGGGATACCTGTTATAAAACCAGCTGAAAGATTTACTTTATATGTATTGGCAATTTGTATAGAGAAATTTTTAAATGGCTGTGTTGTATTCTTTGTTTTTACTTTCAACTTTACTGAATTAATAACAGCGCTGATGCTGATTCCTGATGCCTGCAATTCAGATGCTCTGTATATTACCTGTAACCTGTGTTTCAGTTTTGTTGCATCGAATGGCGTATTCAGTGTTGACATATCAACAGTGTAATTTCCGACTGTGTAATTACCTGTACCGAATGGAACCGGTGCCCTGTCATTATCATTTATAGTAAATACATGTGTGTTTACAGGTCCTGAAGTTGCATTCGTAGCACCAGAAATTATATATGATAATGTAAATGATTCCGGTGATTCCACTTCAGCATCATCATAAATACGAATTGTTATTGGTTTTAAAGCCGTAACACCATTTGAAAAGACATGCGTTGTTGATGGAGTGCTAAAATTTCCATTAGTAGTAAAATCAAAATCAACACCACGAACTGCGGTATTTCCTGCTGCTACACTGTAAGTAACTGTAGCATCACCTGTAGGATTATTTACAATACCTGTGTTGATCACATAATCTTTATAATTACGACAACCAATCACACCGGTGCTTTGTTCCGTTACAGCAGACGTAGGTAGTACAAAACTTATTTCAGGAGTTGCCGGTGGAATCCTTGCAGTAAATAATCCACGTCCATAAGTTGAGGCAACAACAGTGTTATCGCTGGTACGCATTCTTAACATTGCAATACGTGTTGTTGGCACACCCGGATCAGGAAGCCATACTGTGCTTGCTCCATTTATCTGATCTGTTGCCCAAACTCCCGTCTCCGTACCTAAGTATAATTTATTATTGTTAGCTGGATCATACAGAGCCCACCATACCGGCATGTCAGGTAGATTACCATCAATGTTTGTCCAGTTGGTACCACCATCTGTTGTTACCCAAACCTGTGCTACACCAAAATTTGAAAATGTAGCAACGATATTATTATCAGATGATCCAACATTTACTGAACGAACAAAACCTGTAGGAAAACCTGCACCAGAAATATTCGTTGCAGTTGGTGTTGCCGCATTGGCATTATCAACTCTTATAACTCTACCGCCACTTGAGCCGAGGAATAATCTGTTGGCTGTATATGGTGAAATCTTTAATGAACCAATTTGTGCGCCGTTCAACGCAGATAAAGTAACTGTGTTAGAAGCTGTAGCCGTATTTATATTTGGCCATCTTAATAATGTATTTGCATTATGAGATCCATACAAAATATTCTGTGCATCATCTATAGCATAAGGATTGACGAACATTCCTGCAGTACCACTGATATTGTTTGATGTCCAGGTTTGTCCCCCGTTTATACTTCTTCTATATTGATTATATACATAGCTCGCCATTTGGATATTCGGATCCTGCTTATTGATCCATACATGCATACCATCACCACCGGTTACTTCAATGGAATAGCTAAGTCCGGGATATTTTAATTGATGCGTTCCATTATCCTGTGCACCTGCAAGTAAATATGGAGAACCTGCTGCAGGATGAATGTCTGCTCCATAGAATTGTTTAAGACCGAGATTCCTGTTTTTATCAACCCACACGACACCGCCATCAGTAGAATAATATATACCACCATCGCATCCGATTACAAGCTGACTTTGATTTCCTCTTTTCCACCAATGCATGTAATGATGATCGGCATGAACATAAGGAATAGAAGTAACCCAAAAACTCACTCTTGTCCATGTAAGGCCTCCATTAACGGAACGGTATGCATCGAGACCGCCGCACATTAATTCAGCTGTGTTAGCGGGGTTAATTGCAAGAGTTTCATTATACCAACCTTGTCCGCTTAATATTCCGGCAGGCATTACTGCTGTATTTTGTTTTGTCCAGGTAAGTCCGCCATCAATTGATTTATAACAGCTGTCAGAGTTGTATGCAGTATTTACTGTAACTGCATAAACCGTATCTGCTACAGCTGCCAATTCCATTCTTACCGCATTTAATCCTGATGAACGAATACCTGTTCCTAAAGTCCATGTGCCCTGTGTAACAGTTGCCGGATTACTGGTAGTATAAGCTCTTACCTGAGTACCGGCACCAGTTGCATATCCAAAACTTGCATATAGTTTTCCTGTGCTGCTGTATTCGAGATCGGTGCATGTTGCAGTTGCTGTAGCTGTGCCTTGTGCAGTAGGTGTAATATTTGTCCATGTTGTTCCACCATCACTTGACCTTGCAAGACCAACTGTATTTAAAGCCGGTGTTGCGGTAGTTCTTGAAGCGAGATAAACATTTCCTGTTGCGTCGCAAATTACTTTCCAAGTCCGAATAAAGTTAACAGTTGATGAAAGCTGTTGCCATGTTTCACCTTTGTCAGTAGATTTCCAAACTCCGGCTCCGAAATGTGCATCAGCGTTACTTGATGCTTCGCCTGTAGAAAAGTACATTACACCTGGGTTCGAAGGATCCTGGCAAATAGATGAGATCGCCATGTTGTCAAAATAATCATTCACATTTTTCCAGTTGGGAAAATTTGAAAGAAAGTTGGTGCATTTCCATACACCACCTGATACACCGCCAACAATTGCAGTATTGCCGCTTGGATCATTTAGTGTATCTATTAATACTGCACGCATTCTTCCGGCCGTGTACAGATCATTACCTCTCGTGTTGCCATTGCTTGGTCCTACAGAATCATATATAGGCCCCCGCTCCTGCCAAAGCATGATAGATTGAGTTCTTCCTGCAGCTCTTGCGGCAATTACTGAATCTCTTAAATAATGTGTGTATGCTAATGCACTATTTAGCCTCGTGTAAGGAACATAACCCAACGCCGGATCAACTGTCCAGTCAAACTCCTGCTGATCCCGGGCTTCAGGACCATCATATCCATCTTTCTCTTTTTCATCATCTCTATCTTTTCCTTCATGCTCTTCTTCACTTGTAGCAACGATGAAAGGAACTCTGTTTGGATGTTCATTTTTGGGATAAAAGAAATAAGCTGTTCCGGCTGCAACAAATAGTAGTACTATAAAAATCGGGTAGATTTTTCTCATAAGCAGTAGTTTTTGGAAATCGAAAGTTAAGTAATAATGATCTATGCAAAACAAGAAATTAGCTACAAATAAAGTAGCAGGTAATGGCCTTTGGACGTTAGTTTTTAAAAATGCCTGCGAAGGATGAAAAATTGATCTAAGGCAATCTACTTCCGGTTAAAATCATCCTGTAACCGGATGATATCATCCTCATCACTGGGGTTTGATTCATCAGTATGCTGCCATATCTCGGCCACTATTCCCCATTCATCCATACCAATAAGCCGGTGACGTTTGCCAGTGGAAAGTTTTATAATGTCACCATTATTTAAAACATGAATTTGGGTTTGTTCATCTGTATCACTTGTCGCCACACTTACTTTATCACTGATGCATTTCCATATTTCAGCCCGACGGTGATGGTATTGCCAGCTTAATCTTTTATGTGGAGCTACAATAAGAATCTTGGGGCTAAGTTTATTGGTGATCTTTATCTCATCTAAATTTTCTTCTGGGAAAAAATGTTTTACAAACTGAGCAGCCTCTGCTTCATCAATAACATAAAATCCACCCCAGGGACGGGATTCATCTTTATCAACGATTGAAAAATTTGCGTCGGAAAGAATCGCAGCTACCTTATCAAAAATTTTCTTTTTGTTTTCCATAAAATTGAAAAGCAAGATACTAAAAAGCGAATATCTTCCTGATGCGGGATTAAGAATTGAAATGCTATTAAGATGATCTTATTAATTCAATTAATTTATCAACATCTTCTTTTCGGCAAAGTTCAGTTCCTGGATTCATCGTTGCAGCAGTACCACATGCCACACCATATTGCAATACTTCTTTGAATGATCTTTTTTGTGATAATGCCAAAACCATTCCGCCTACCATGCTATCTCCGGCGCCGACTGTACTTTTTCTTTTTACATGAGGAGGGGAAACCTGATGAGTTTCTTTTTTTGTAACAAGGATGGCACCTTTCTCACCGATTGAAACAACAATCACTGTGCAATGTCCTTTCCCGATAACTTTTTTTGCCACTGTTTCAATATCATCGGTATTAATTTTTTCTACTCCCATTAATGAGCTTAGTTCACCGAGATTTGGTTTTAATAAATACACACCCTCATTAGCTGCGTGTTTTAATGCTTCTCCGGAAGTATCAACAATAAGTCGTGCATTTTTCTTTTTGGCGATCACAGCGATCTGTGCATAAATATTCATTGGTACGCCTGGCGGCAGACTGCCACTTGCTACAATGTATTCAACATCTTTAATTTCATCTACGGCTTGCAAACATTGTTTCCATTCTGTTTCTGTCAATGCTGTTCCGGGCATTCCAAAACGGTACTGTTGATTAGTTGATTCATCTAAAACAATAACATTTTCCCTGGTCTCGTTTTTTGATTCGATGATGATGGAAGGAACTTTTTCATTTGCCAATAATTCATTGAAATATTTACCTGTGTATCCGCCGGCCGGATAAATTGCAATGGCGTGTCCACCTAATTTTTTTATTGCTCTGCCTACGTTGATTCCACCTCCACCCGGAGCAAGTTTTGGATCAGCACATTTTAATTTTTTTTCAGGTATTAATCCAGGAACTGAAGTGCTCTTATCTATACATGGGCTAAATGTGACCGTGATAATCTTTGGCATCAAGTTTTTTTCAGAGATAAAAGTAATACAATTCGTATCTCCGATCACTAAACAGCATCTACTTTAGGTTAGAGATTTACTTAAACCATATTCAAGCCCTCTCAATTCAGCAAGCCCTCTTAATCTTCCGATAGCAGAATAACCTGGATAGGTTTTCTTTTTAAGATCATCAAGCATCTGATGACCATGATCTGGCCGCATGGGGATGGAAATATTTCTTCGCTTTTGAATTTGCAATATCTCTTTTACTACTTCATACATATTTGTATCGCCGGCAAGATGATCTGCTTCATAAAAATTTCCTTCTGCATCTCTCTTTGTATTCCGTAAATGAAGAAAATGAATATGATCCCCAAAACGTTTCAGCATTTTTGGAACATCATTATCTGCTCTTGCACCAAAACTTCCTGTACAAAAACAAAATCCATTTGCAAGTGAAGGAACAGCTTCAAGCATAGCAGCTGCATCATTTTCTGTACTCATTATTCTTGGTAAACCCAATACAGAATACGGAGGATCATCAGGATGGATCGCCATTTTTACTCCACACTCTTCAGCAACAGGAACAACTTCTTTTAAAAAATAAAAAAGATGTTCTTTTAATTTATTTGCATCAATGCCTTCATATTTCCTTAATTCTGTCAATACCAATTCAGGGGTAAATGAATCATCACTTCCCGGCAAACCCATCATCATGTTCGAATACAATTTCTTTTTTTGCTCTTCCGATAATTCTGCGTTTCGCATTTTTGCTTTGTTTAATTCATCAACAGAATAATCTTTTTCTGCGCCGGGTCTTTTTAATAAATACTGGTCAAAAACCAAATAGTCTACCCGGTTAAAATAAAGAGCTGTGCTTTTATCAGGCATTTGATATTGCGTATCTGTTCTCAGCCAATCAAGTACCGGCATAAAGTTATAAGTGATCACTTTTAAACCACAAGCAGCAACATTGCGAATACTTTGCCTGTAATTTTCTATATGCTGAAGATAATTTCCGTTTTGTCTTTTTATATCATCACTTACCGGTAAGCTTTCAATAACCGTCCATGTCATACCTGCTTCTTCTATTACTTTTTTTCTTTTATTGATCTCGTCAATTGTCCAAATATCTCCCACCGGAATATGATGAAGCGCTGTTACTACTCCTTCGCAGCCAGCCTGACGAATATCCCAAAGACTTACCGGGTCATTCGCCCCAAACCACCGCATTGTTTGATGCATTAACATAGGTCGTACTAATAATTAGCCTGTAAAATACATATAAACAGCAATGATCGCTGCGATCAACAATATTGAAAGGATCACATCTTTCCAATTCCAGCTAGCACGGTTTTCCAACCTGTCTGCCGGCGTCAATGTTGAGAATGTAAGTCCGCTGATCTTTGCATAATCAGGTGGCTTGGTTGCATAACTCACCACCAGGAATACGATGATGCAAACAATAGTGATCAGAAGACTATAGTATTGGAAGAAAGTATTGTTGATTATCCAAAGTAATGATCCTTCCTCATAAGGGGCACCTCCCAATTTTACAGGTGTATCTATAATAAGCCTGACCAATCCCATTATAAATCCTGTGATCAATGTTGCCAGGCAACCCGGTCCGTTAACACGTTTCATAAACACTCCAAAGAAGAAAACAACAAATATTGGTGGCGCTAAATAAGCCTGTATTCCTTGTAAATAATCATATAAACCTTTTGCTCCTTGTATAACAGGTATCCAAAGTAGTCCTATAATTACCATTACAACTGTAGCAATTCGACCTACACGTACCAATTGAGCCTGTGTTGCTTTTGGTCTAAGCTTTGAATAAAAATCCATCGTGAACAAGGATGAAGAAGCATTAAAAACACCGGCTAATGCACTCATCAACGCAGCCAGCAATCCGGCAACCACGATGCCTCTTACACCAACCGGAAGTACATGAGTCACTAACATGGCGAATGCTCCTTGTGCAGCTTCGCGGTTCACAGTTCCATCTGCACTCATCAAACGTTGCTGTATATCGGCATTGATCCCACTTTTTGCCAATGCAAAACATATCATACCTGGAATAATAAATAGAAAAACAGGAGTAAGTTTCAGAAATCCGGCGAAGATGCTGCCTCTTCTTGCTTCTTTATCATTCTTAGCTCCTAAAATACGCTGCACGATATACTGATCCGTACACCAATACCACAAACCGATGATAGGAGCACAGAATAGCATAGCCGGCCATGGATATTTATCGTTAAAATACCATGCTTGCTTAACAACTTGCCCGACACCATTTTTTTCTGTAACAGGAGCCCATGTGCTTTCCACTCCATCCGGCACAATAGGTTTCCATAAATTAAACATTTCACTACCACAAATTTCTCTCAGCCTGTCCCATCCACCTAATGCTTTTAAACCGTAGTAGGTTACCAAAAGAGCCCCGATAATTTTTACAAATGTTTGAAGTGTTTCAGTATAAACTACTGCTCTCAATCCACCGATAATTGTATAGATACCGGTAAGAATAATTAATAAGATCGAACCGATCCAGAATGAATCCATTCCCATAAAGTTTACATCCGGTAATAATGCACGGAAAACAACACCGCCTGCAAAAATTCCAACCGCAATTTTAGTAAGGATGTATGCAAACAATGAAATAAGCGATAAAACAGTTCTTGCTTTTGGAGTAAATCTTCTTTCCAAAAACTCTGGCATCGTAAAAACTTTGGATCGCATAAAGAATGGTCCCATTACCCAACCCAACACCAATAAACACCATGCATGTAATTCATAGTGTGCTAATGCAACACCATCAGTTGCTCCGGAGCCTGCTAAACCAACTAAATGTTCCGAACCAATGTTGGAAGCAAAAATGGATGCGCCAACAACAAACCAACCTAAGTGACGACCAGCAAGAAAATAATCATCAGCAGAAGTTTTGTCTTTCTTTTTTACGGCCCACCATGAGATCGCAGCGATAATGGCAAAATAAAATGCGATAATGGCCCAATCAAGCCCGGTTAGATAACTATTCATAGCAGTCGTTTGGTTTTAGTACTATTAAATAAATCTGTTGATGATATTCTCAAAATATTCTTGTTTACCACTTCGCATCTCCGGTTCTCCATTTTCAATTGCATAAGCCCTCAGGTCTTCTAAAGATAACTTTCCATCTACAAACTCCGTTCCTTTACCGCTATCGAATGTAGCATATCTTTCTTTTCTGGGTTTTTGTAATCAGGTTTATTTAAAATAAGGGAACTTAGCACGGCTTGATTGAACTGATCAATAAAAGAAAATAAAAAAAATGAACACTAAAAAATCATCTTCGCGGGTTGGACGAAAAATTGCAATAGTAACAGGCGGCGGTTCAGGTATTGGGTTAGCCATTGCAGAAAAATTTACACAGGCATCAATTGAAACAATAATTGTTGGCCGTGATGAAGATAAATTAAATAAGGCCAAAGAAAAACTTGGTGTGCATTGCCACCCGATAGTTTGTGATGTCAGCGACCTTTCATCTATACCTGAATTTATTTCCAATGTGATAAAACAGTTTGGGCAAATAGACATTTTGGTGAATAATGCAGGCATCAATATGAAAAAAGAATTTGCTGATGTAACTGATGAAGATTTTCAAAAAGTGATCACAACAAATCTCACTGCCGTGTTTGTCATAAGTCGCGAAGTGGTAAAGCAAATGCTAAAACAAAAAAGCGGCTCTATTATTAATATAAGTTCAATGGCTGCACAGTATGGTTTACCAAAAGTGATTGCATACAGTGCCAGCAAAACAGCTATTGATGGAATGACAAGGGCGATGGCTGTTGAGCTTTCACCAAAAGGAATTCGTGTGAATGCAATTGCACCGGGTTTTATTATCACTGACATGACCGATAAGGCGCTGAACAATGATCCCGAACGCAAAGCCAAAGTTTTCAATCGTACTCCTATGGGCTATATGGGTCAGCCATCAGACATTGGTGATGCTGCTTTGTTTTTGGCAAGTGATGCAGCTAAATATATAACCGGCGTCGTGCTACCCGTTGATGGTGGTAATAGTATTGGTTTTTAATTTTTGTTGGCAAGCAGCATCGCCCTGATTAAACTTTTCTTGCGACGCTCCGTTCAGTATCTGAATTTCTATTGAACAAACAATTGAGAAATCCTCAATATGCTTCATTCTTTGAAAAAAAATAAATAATAGAGAATGAATTCGCAATTATTACTCTTTGCCATAAGTATAGCAACTATGATCAGTTGCAATGACGAATCAAAAGACACTAAACCCGAACCGACAACAGAAATAAAAATGAGAAATTTTTTTTTAATTACCGTTTTATATTTTTTTTATTCCGTGGGCAAATAAGTTTTTAAAATATGAAAGAACAGCATCGCAGTAAATGAGAACAAATTTTCAAAGACAATGATGAATATAAAAAAATACAACCAAATATTTATGCGTATGAAATTCAGAGTAGTTGTTATTATGATAGCATTCATTTGTCAATGCATGCCAACACAATCACAGCAATCAACAGCTAATAAAGGTTTGAAAGATCATTTCAAGGATTATTTTACAGTTGGTGTAGCTGTATCCCCCCGTGCTTTAAAAACAGATGAAGCACAACTCGTCTTAAAGGAGTTTAACAGCATGACTGCTGAAAATGCAATGAAGATGGGGCCAATTCATCCATTCGAGAATCAATACAATTGGTCTGGGGGTGATTCGATCGCTGCTTTTGCAAAGAGAAATAATCTAAAACTTCGCGGACACACTCTTTGCTGGCATAATCAAACTCCACGCTGGTTATTCATTGATTCATTAACAAATCAGCAGGTTACAAAAGAAGTTTTACTAAAGCGATTGAAAGATCATATTACAGCGGTTGTTACCAAGTATAAAAATGTTATTTATGCCTGGGATGTTGTTAACGAAGTGATCAGTGATAAAGCCGATGAATATTTCAGGCCATCGCCATGGTACCAGATATGTGGTGAAGAATTTGTTGCCAAGGCATTTCAATGGGCACATGAAGCAGATCCAAAGGCATTATTATTTTACAATGACTATAATGAGATCAATCCTCTTAAAAGGCAAAAGATAATAAGACTGGTAAACGAACTGAAAGCAAAAGGAATTCCAATTCATGGTATCGGCTTGCAGGGACATTGGGCAATTAATGAGCCGTCAAGAGATCAGCTTGAACAAACATTAAAAGATTTTTCAGGTCTTGGTTTACCAATGCATGTCACTGAGCTTGACATTTCAGTTTATCCCAAAGAACACAATGCAAGGGACAGAAAAGCCAAAGATTATGATACAGTCTTTACTGCTGAAAAAGAATTGAAACAAATTGAAGTTTATAAAATATGTTTTGAGTTATTTAAAAAATACAGCAAAAATATTTCCTCCGTTACATTCTGGAATATTTCAGATCGCAGCAGCTGGCTTGATAATTTTCCTGTAAGAGGAAGAAAAGACTATCCCCTGCTATTTGATGCTCAATTAAAGCCTAAAAAAGTCTATTGGGAAATCGTAAAATAAACTATCAACATATTTGGGTTAGTTATTATTCTCCCAATCCTTTGTTGCTTTTTCTTTTATAACTTGAAGAAGAATGTATACTTAGTGACAGGCGGATAAATTTGATACGATAGCGATATTTTAAAATGTCAGATCAATATACTTCCCGAAACAGGGTGCGACTTGTATATAGTGGTGAAGATTATTTTTCATTGCTGCTAAATTTAATTGAGCATGCAAAACATACCATTCATCTCCAAGTTTATATTTTTGATACTGATGAAACGGGTTTGCAGGTGCTTGATGCATTGAAGAAAGCTTCAAAGCGGGGCGTAGTCGTTTTTCTACATATAGACGGCTATGCTTCACAAAAATTTCCTAAGAATATTAAGTCTGAATTACAGGAGGCAGGCGTTCAATTTAAATTCTTTGAACCAGTACTTAAAAGCAGTCATTTCTATTTTGGCAGGCGATTGCATCATAAGGTTTTTGTAGCCGATGGTTTGTTTTCATTGGTTGGCGGTATTAATGTAAGTAATCGTTATAATAAGCTGCCTGAAACATCTCCCTGGTTAGATATGGCCTTATACTGTGAAGGAGAAGCTTCGTACCTGGCTCATCAAATTTGCAGAGAGCTTTGGAAAAAAAGAAAAATACCAGATACCATTTCAAAAGATGATATTGAAACCTTTTGCAATACTATTCAGCAAAATGAAAAACAATATGTAAGAGTAAGACGAAATGATTGGGTTAAAAGAAAAAGTGAAGTATGGAACACATACCGGAATCTCTTCAGAGATTCAAGAGAAAGCATTACGATAATGAGCAGTTACTTTTTACCCGGTCGTTTTTTCTTGCGATTACTAAGCAAAGCAGTACATCGTGGAGTAAAAGTGAAGGTGATATTAGCCGGGCAATCTGATGTGATGTTATCTAAACATGCCGAAAGATATTTGTATGATTATCTCCTGAGAAAAAATATTGAAATATATGAGTACCAGCCAACGGTACTTCATGCAAAAATAACCGTGTGTGACAGCGAGTGGGTAACTGTTGGATCATTTAATGTAAATAATATCAGCGCCTATGCAAGTCTTGAATTTAATATGGATGTAAAAGACAAGCCTTTCGGCAGTTTTATAGAAGAGGAATTGAATAAAATAATTACCGGCAACTGTATTCAAATTACCCCGGAGAATTATAAACGATCAACAAATGTTTTCAAAAGGCTATGGCAAAAGATATCGTACAGTATCGTGAATGCGGTGCTGACCCTTTTTACCTTTTATTTTAAACAGGAGGAATAAACAATGCTAAACTAATTCCCTTTGATACGATCGAGTAAAGAATTAAATGCCTTTTTATTCCAACCCTTGAATCTGCCACGTTGAACTACAAGTGAATTATCAGCGCCATCTTTCAGGAAATAATGAAAAACAAAATTCCCCCGTGGGTTTTGCCATCCCATTATCTGACCAAACCGAAGATCATTAAATACAAGGGTGTCATTCCATTTTTCTGCCGTATAAAATTCTTGTGAGAATCGTTTAAGTTTTTGTAATTCTTCATTTCCTTTCTGAGGTTCAAGTAAAAAATCGTTGCGTGGAAAATATGTAAAATCAATTTCCTTTTTACTGTCAAATACTGAACGAAAACCCACATGATAACCCGAATCATTACCAGCGACAACATACCACAACCAGTTTTGAAAGACAGTTGGAGTTGTGAAATATCTCGTGTATTGTATATTTTGTTTTTGCAAAATGTCTTTTACCTCATTGTCAATCTTTACTTTGTTAAACGTGCAATACAAAAGATATACTCCACTCATAAGCAACCCCATCATCCACCATTTTTTTCTTTGTCTCCAGCTACGTTTAGAAATTATAAGGAATAATACTGCCAGGCCAGTCCATATTGAAAAAAATGGATCAGCAACAAAAATCGCATTGAAGGAAATTCTTTGATGACTAAATGGCTCAAACCAACCGACACCGTAATTATTGAAAGCATCTATAAAAACATGAATAAAGATGACTCCGCCAAAAAATAACAACCATCTTCTAAAACTGATGTTGTGTGGCCGGTGCCATCGCTCAGCGATCAATGCAAAGAGAACTGCAATAATAATAACAAATAAAAATGAATGCGTGAATCCACGATGTGCAAGCAGATTGTTTGAAGTATTCATCCAGAATGAAGCAATGAAATCAATATCAGGAACGCTTTGTGCCAATGCACCCCACAGCATCGCCTTTTTGCCAAGCTTACGATCAAGAAAAGCTTCGCCCATGCATGCACCAAGAGCTATATGAGTTATTGAATCCATAAATGATTGTCGCTACTAAAATAAAGTAAAGATTGCCATGAATAATTCAGTTTCTGAAAAAGCAGTAGAGAAAAAAATGCATAAAGGTTAAAACAAGCAGAAGAAAAATTGAATATGGAAATAAAACGCTTATAACTACAAAATCGATTTTGCCGATTACCTGTGCAAGGCTATTTTTGCGCCGGAGAGATGGCAGAGCGGTCTAATGCGGCGGTCTTGAAAACCGTTGACCCAAAAGGTCCGGGGGTTCGAATCCCTCTCTCTCCGCACTTTTGTCCCAATTGCTTGGGGCTTTTTTATTTTTAGCCCCCTCATCTAAATCTAAAATGGTATCGATGTTAAACGTCATAAAATTTTGATAAGCAGTGAATAACTTACTAATTGTCTGCCTCAAATTGAATTAATTTATTAAGTTATTTTTACTCTATCTTCTTCAACTTTGGCACCAGCCATTTCATAATCATCCATGCTATTAAATAGGCAATAGCACAAAAAGCAAACATGATCGTATAAGAAGTTACCATCTCTGCCTGAACAAGAGGTTTCTGCAATTGCAATAGTTTCTCAAACTGGTCTGCATCTACATTTTTCAGTTGCTGGCCAACTTCACCCGGCAAACTTTTTATTTCAATCTTATCCAGATTAACCACTTCACCGTTTTTATTAAGAAGCCTCATTGATTGTATCCTGCTCAAATAATCAGAAAGTCCTGCAGACTTTGCTTCAACCCAGCTTTTTGCTATACCGGCATATTTATACGAATCAAAAAGCCAGCCACCGACCTTTGAAACGATCACTCCACCGATACCACCGGCCATTCCACCAATACCAACAATAGATGCCACAGCCTTCTTTGGAAACATATCCGACACAGTGGAAAATAAATTTGCACTCCATGCCTGGTGAGCTGATGCACCGATCCCAATAAGTATAACCGGTATCCAATAGCTGATGTTTCCAAGCGGCTGTGCAAGTAATATCACTAATGGAATAAATGCGATCAGCAACATGGCCTTCATTCGAGCATCATAAACCTTATGTCCTTTCCTTATAAAATACACAGGGAACCATCCGCCTACTATACTTCCCACGGTGGCGATCGTATATAAAGTTGCCAAGGGCAACATGATTGCCTGACCTGTTATATCGTATTGTGCTTTCAAATATGCCGGCAACCAGAATAAGAAGAACCACCAAACTCCGTCTGTCATGAATTTACCTATGGCAAATGACCAGGTTTGTTTGTATCCCAGCAATTGCATCCAGGTAAACTTTTTATCATCCTCCGGCGCCTCAGCTGTAACATTATCTTCAGAAGTATTGATATACGCAAGCTCTGCGGCAGTTAATCTTTTTTGTTTATCCGGTTTATCATAATATAAGAACCAAAAGATCAGCCAAAAAAAACCAATCACACCCATTATGATAAATGCAGATTCCCATCCCCAGTTATCCTTTATCCATGGTACAGTAAGCGGCGCCAGTATAGCGCCTATGTTTGTGCCGGAATTAAATATTCCAGTTGCAAGTGATCTTTCTTTTTTAGGAAAGTATTCTGCCGTTGCTTTTATTGCTGCAGGAAAATTTCCAGCTTCTCCAAATGCGAGAACTGCTCTTGAAAACATAAATCCTAATACTGAAACAGAAAACCCTGCAATACCAAACCAACCCAACATTGTTGAAATACTCTCGCCTATCGGAATAGCGGCGGCATGTATTATGGCAGCAAGCGACCAGATAATGATAGCCCATGTATAGCCCTTTTTGGTTCCCATCTTATCAATTATCCTTCCGGCAAAAAGCAATGAGATGGCATACCCAAACTGAAAGACTGACGCAATATTTGCGTAATCAGAATTTGACCAGCTAAATTTTTCTGCGAGAAAGGGTTGTAATAAACTCAGCACCTGTCTGTCCAGATAATTTACAGTAGTTGCAAAAAAGAGCAGAGCGCAGATCGTCCACCTGTATTTACCTATGGCTTGTTGCATCGTTTTTTTTATTATGATATCAACTTAGGTAATTCTTATCATCGTCCCTTGCGTCGCACTCTTGTACTATAGTAATTCTATTGAGATTTTATTTTCTTTATTATCGAAAGCACTTCTTTTGTTTTTGCTTTCAATGTTTCATAATCGCCATTCTTTAATATATCTTTTGTAATGAGCTTGCTTCCCATTCCAACTACTTTCACACCTGACTTGAACCATGCACCAAGATTTTCTTCTGTTGCCTCTACTCCACCGGTGATCGTAAAATCAATTCCGCTGAACAATGGCATGATCGCTTCAACAAATCCCGGCCCCAATACATTACCCGGAAATAATTTGATAAGCTTGCATCCTGCTTGTTGTGCCACATGAATTTCAGTTGGAGTCGTACAACCCGGTATCCACATTGTTTTATTTAAATAAGCAGCATCGCAAACGCTGCTGTCAAAGATCGGGCTTATCAAAAAATCGGCACCTGCATCAATAAACTTTTGTGCATCTGTTCCGGTTTTGATCGTACCAACTGCAAGTAACAGGCCTTTCATCTTTTCATCTCTCAATTTCACCATGTGTTTAAAGTTTTCCAATGCATGCTCACCACGATTTGTGAATTCAATACATTTTACATTCGCATCATACAATGTATTTGCCACTTTCAGGCATACTTCTGCATTGTCATGATAATACAAAGGCAATAAACCTATTTGTTTTACTTCTTCTATTAGTTTTTGTTCTCGTTCCATCAGATTCTTGCTTTTACCTGTTCTATAGTTTGTTTTGTTGAATCTCCTTTCTCACTCAATTTCCCAACTGCTGCAGATGCTGCAATATTGATTGTTTCCTCTGCTGAATGATCTTTTGTAAGGCCATATATCAACCCACCCATAAAACAATCGCCACTGCCGGCTTTATCTATTGTATTTTTTATTTCATAAGTTTTTGAAACAGCCATCTTCGGTCCATGCTGCACCACAGCAAAGTAGTGTTTCTCTAATCTAAAAGTATAAGCAAATGTTTCAGCTTTCGGATAATGCTTATGCAATTGCAACATACTTTTACCGGTCGCTTCTGTTAATTCTTCTTTTGACTTCCCCGCACTTTCTTTTATTGTTGAATCAATCCCAAGCAAACTCTCAACGGCCCACAAATTTCCCATGATCACATTACAATACTTAACTAATCCAGGCATTACATCAACCGGCTTTTTACCATACTGCCACAGCTTATGCCGGTAATTCAGATCAACTGATATTTTTATTCCTTTTGCTGTAGCAACTTCCAATGCTTCATGACAAACTGCAACTACATTTTCATTCAACGCCGGGCTTATAGCACTGAAATGAAACCATCTGCAATCCTTTAAAACATCATTCCAATTGATCATGCCGGGCTTTAATTCACCAAAAGAAGAATAGGCACGGTCATAAATGACTCCTGCGCTTTTTAATTCGGCCCCCTTTGGCAAATAATAAATACCTATCCTGTTACCTGAAAATTTTATTGCTGATGTATCAATATTTTTTCCTTCTAGCTCTTCACATATCTCTTTGGAAAGATAATTATCCGGTAATGCAGTGCAATATTTCACAGGCACATTCCATTTTGCAAGAGCAGTTGCAACGTTTAACTCCGCCCCGCCAATATGTGCCGTGATTGATTGGTCATGTATCCATTTACCACCTAATTCAGGCGACAATCTTATCATCAATTCACCAAAACAAAGAACCCCCAACCCCCTAAAGGGGGCTTTCGAAGAATCATTTATATTGAATGTGTTTTCATCCATGTAAATCTATGTCTCAGCTCAAACTTTTGTTCTGCTTTTTATCTTTTCATCCGATAACTGCCATCCAAAATAATTCTTCGCATTGTTATAGCAAATATCCTGTATCACTTTTCCTATCCAGTTAATATCATTTGGAAGTTCACCGTTTTCAATTTCTTCACCAAATAAATTACAAAGTAATCTTCTGAAATACTCATGACGTGGAAATGAAAGGAAACTACGACTGTCTGTAAGCATACCAATAAAGCGGCTAAGCAAACCCATATTGCTAAGTGCATTTATTTGTTTTGTCATACCATCTTTCTGATCGAGGAACCACCAAGCCGAACCCCATTGAATTTTTCCTGCTGAAGAACCATCATTAAAGTTGCCTATCATCGTTGCGAACAATTCATTATCCGCGGGATTGAGATTATAAATAATAGTTTTTGTCAGTTTATTGTTTGTATCCAGCCTGTTTAAAAACTTTGATAATGCTCTTGCCTGTGAAAAATCTCCGATGCTGTCCCAACCGGTATCGGCTCCGAGTTGTTTAAGCATCCGGCTGTTATTGTTTCTTAAAGCGCCTAGATGATATTGCTGCACAAATCTTTTTTCCCAATCCCATTCTGCAAAAGTTACAAGCATAGCTGATTTGAATTTCTTTCTTTCTTCCAAGCTCAGATCTCCACCAGAGCGAATTTTTGCGAAAATGCCCACGATCTCTGTTTGTGTATAATCTTCGGCATAGATTTCTTCTAATCCATGATCACTCACATTGCAGTTGTTCTCTACAAAATACTCATGTCGTTTTTTTAACGCAGCGATATAATCATTAAATGTGCTAATGGAGATATTTGATGCCTTTTCAAGAAGGGTTAGATAATTATTGAAGACATTCACATCATCAACATTCATTGCTTTATCAGGACGGAATGCGGGCAGTACTTTTATTTGCCAGTTATCACTTCTGATCTTTTTATGATGCTCAAGATCATCCACAGGATCATCCGTTGTGCAAATAACCCTTACATTCATTTTTTCCAACAAACCTCTTACACTAAACTCTTTTTGCTGCAGTTTCGAAGTGGTTTCATCATATATTCTCTTTGCAGTATCAGCATTTAATATATCATTCAAATTAAAATAGCGTTGCAGTTCCAAATGCGTCCAATGGTAAAGTGGGTTGCGTAAAGTATAAGGAACAGTTTCCGCCCATTTCTCAAATTTTTCCCAATCGCTTTTGTTACCAGTGATAAATTCTTCAGTTACACCATTGGCCCGCATGGCTCTCCATTTATAATGATCGCCATTAAGCCACACTTTAGTTATGTTCTCAAAATTTTTATCAGTCGCAATTTCATCAGGAGGCAGGTGATTATGATAATCAATGATCGGTATGTCTTTAGCAAACTCATGATAGAGTTGCTGCGCTGCTTTACTATTCAGTAAAAAATTCTCATCAAGAAACTCCCTAGATCCCTCTAAAGGGGGACTTACAGCATTTGCTTTTTGTTGGGATTGATTATTTGATTTCATCATTATAATAATATTTAATCAATATTCATTTATAAGATTGACACTTCATCCTAAGTTCCTCCTTTGGGGGACAGGGGGTTTTATAATGATACGCCACGTTTCCATGGAATGAAATCGTCCTGATTTAGCTGAACAGCTTTCGGTATCACTTCGCCACCCGCTGCCTTAATACAATACTCCAAAATCTCCTCTCCCATTTGTTCAATTGTTTTATCACCTTCCACTATTGGTCCGCAATCAATATCGATTATATCATTCATTCTTTTTGTAAGATTACTGTTTGTGCTTACTTTAATAGTAGGACAAACAGGATTACCTGTCGGAGTTCCCAAACCAGTAGTAAACAGGATCAACGTAGCGCCACTTGCAGCCTTCCCTGTTGTAGCTTCCACATCATTTCCAGGAGTACATACCAAACTCAATCCGGGTTTAGTTGCAGGCTCTGTGTAATCCAATACATCAACAACAGGTGAAGTACCAGCTTTCTTTGCAGCACCGGCAGATTTAATTGCATCTGTTATTAAACCATCTTTAATATTACCGGGAGAAGGATTCATATGAAAACCCGAACCAACTTGCATCGCTTGCTCATTATAGGTCCTCATTAAGTGAATAAACTTTTCGGCAGCTTCTTTACTCACACTTCTATCAATCAATTCCTGCTCTACACCGCATAACTCAGGAAATTCTGCAAGCAAAATTTTTCCACCTAATGCCACAACCAGGTCTGCACAATACCCAACAGCGGGATTTGCAGAGATACCACTGAAACCATCACTGCCACCACACTTTACTCCGATACAAAGTTTATCAAGTGTTGCTGCCTTTCTTTCCTGTTTATTTATTTCAATTAATCCCTGGAAAGTTTTTTTGATTGCCTCAGCAACAAGTTGTTCTTCACTTTGTGATTGTTGTTGCTCAAAAATAAAAAGAGGTTTATCAAAATTTGATACTCTTTGTTTCAGGTCATTTAGAAAATCCTGCACCTGCAAATTCTGACAACCCAAACTTAAAACAGTAACACCGGCCACATTCGGATGATCAGCATAAGAAGCCAGGAGTTTTCCAAGTATTCCTGCATCTTGTCTCGTACCGCCACATCCACCCTGGTGGTTTAAGAACTTTATCCCATCAACATTTTTAAAAAGCCTGTTCTGAAGGCCATTTGGTGAAATAGAATAAATATCAGAGGCACTAATATCTTCACCATTGTTATATGCTTCAATCAAATGATGTGTGAACTTTTTATACTTATCCGTTACCGCATAGCCCAATTCATTGTGCATTGCTTCACGTATCACATCTAGATTTCTGTTCTCACAAAAAACAGTTGGAATAAATAACCAGTAATTCGCAGTTCCTACTCTTCCATCACTACGGTGATACCCATTAAAGGTTCTTCCTTTAAATTTTGAAACATCCGGCGCATGCCATTCATACTTTGCAGCACGATAAGCAAACGGATCAGCAGCATGTTTTGTATTTGCAGTTGTCATCAATCCGCCGCGAGGTATAAAATTCTGCGCCTTGCCAACCAATACACCATACATTATTATTTCATCACCCGCATTTAAGTCTTTTGTAAAAAATTTATGCTTTGCATTAATATTATCCTGTAAAATATATTCTTCACCCTCAAAAGAAATTTTTTCACCTTTTGAAAGATTCGTCAATGCCACTATTACATTATCCTTTGGATGTACTTTTAAAACTTTATGCTTCATTCAACAACTATCTTTTTTGTTTCAATTCTGGAAATAGTGTTTAACACCCCTTCCGTTATAAATTCATTCAGCTGTTCCTGTACAGCCTGCAGCAATCCCGGAAGTTTTGTCAAATCAGTTTCCCAAAGTTCTTCGTTTTGCATGACAATTTCAGCTACTTTATCCGGACTATTGTTTTACCATGCCTGGCAAAAATATTCTGCTGAATCGTCTTTTATTTCATAAAACTCCCCGTTTCGGTTTCCAAAATATTTCCCGTTGTCCTTTTTAACTGCCTTCATATAAAGTAATAATCCTGCAAAACCCGTTGCCATATGAACAGGAACTGTAACAAACAACTCGCAATGACGCAACAACAGGGGCACATTTCTCATTTTCATTTTCGAAATACTCTGAACAGTGATAATTTGCCATTGGTGTTCAATAAATGGATTACAAAATCTTTCAAATACACTATTGGCGAAATCTTCTTTCACTTTCCTATCAATATCAAAAGGAATTGCGGGTGCAATTTCAGTATGCATAAGTGCTTTGGTGAATTTACTGTATACTGCGTCGTTCATTGCCTCTCTTGTAATATTAAACCCGCTAAGAAATGCAAGTCCGCAATTAAATGTATGAGTACCGTTCAGCAAACGCAATTATAATTCCTTGAATAAAGTTATATCAGGTGTTATGACAACACTGTCATCGAATGTAGAAAAACTCAATACATCCTTTACTTTTTCATCACCTTCAATTGACTAATAGTGCAACAAGCTTCAAAGAAAATAAAAACAATATGATCAAGATTGATCTCATAACTCAACTATTTTTTTCTCCTTATTACTTTTAATTGCTGCTTCTATTACTTGTATCACTTTCATTCCATCTTCGCCAGAAACTGGAACATCAGCATTATTACGAATAGCATAATAAACTTCATCATAATAATCTCCGTAATTACCCCTCATTGACGGTATGAATTGTTTTATAACCTGCCCATCTTTTTCAGTATGCAACAATCCTTTCTGAGATTCAGGTTCTATTCCCCAATCATCACCACCGGGTTTTTTATTTGCCTGCAGATCTGTTTCCTGCACATCAGTTTTATGTTTGATAAATGACCCAAGTGTACCATGAATTTGATATCCTGGCAACGCCTCTCTTACATAATAGCTTGACTTTAATGTTATCCTATGCTTGGGATAAAAAAGTTTCAGATCAAAATAATCGTCCACTTTAGAATCGGGACGATTAATTGTGATATCAGCAAATACAGCAAGCGGCATTCCGAATAATTGTATTGCCTGGTCAATTAAATGTGACCCGAGATCATATAAACAACCAACTGCAAGTGTTGGCGTCTCTTTATGTGTTTTATAACTTAATGCTGGAACATACCTGTCGTAATGAATTTCTGCATCAACAATATTTCCAAGCCAACCTTCATTTAAAATCTTTCTTACTGTTTTAAAATCACTGTCGTAGCGACGATTTTGATATACAGAAAGCTTTACTTTTTTCTTTATTGCCAGTTCAATTAGTTCTTCTGCCTGTTCAACAGTTGCAGTAAAAGGTTTTTCAACGATCAGGTGTTTACCTGCAAGTATTGCTTGTTTTGCATAATCGTAATGAGTAACACTTGGTGTATTGACGACGACTAATTCGACATTCTTGTCAGCCAGTAATTCTTCTAATGTTCTAAATGTTTTTATACCAGGATATTTTTCCTGCGCAAGATTTTTTGTTCTTTCCCATACACCATAAAAGTTAAATCCTGGATTAACAGTAATGAACGGCGCATGGAAGACCCATCCGCTCATTCCAAAAGAACATAATGCCGTATTGATTGGTTGCATAAAATTTATTTGATTGAACTTAACCAATTTTTCAATCGTTCCATCCAATTATCTGTTGTCCTTGTATTATTTAATCCAAATCCTTGTCCTACTTTTGGATAGGCAATTTTTTTGCCCATTTAAATCTTTTTACGGGATCTTATAAAGGTCCGTAATTTTTGTATTCTGAATATCTTGTTGTTTTTTACTTATCTGTATTGTTCCAATTGCTCCAGCCTTCAGAAATTGTTTTTTTAAAACCCATTGTTCCATTTTTGAACCTGTAAAAGCAGATACACTGAGCCGGCTTCAGAACATTCAATGAGAATGGTTATAATTCACAAAAAGGATCCCTGAAACATGTAAATTGTGTATATAATTAGTTTTGACCGGGCTGCTGATTTTCTGTAATTTACAATACCTAAAACAACCGACTATGCGCAAAGTTTCCGACATTCTTGGCCGAAAAGGAGCTTCAGCTGTGGCAGTAGCCCCTGACACGAAAGTGATTGAGGCGCTGAACATAATGGCTGAAAAAAATATCGGTTCCGTTCTTGTAATGGACGGAGGCGAATATCTTGGCATTATTACTGAAAGAGATTACTCAAGAAAAGTGGCGTTGAAGCATAAAAGTTCAGTTGACACGAAGGTTTCTGAAATAATGACAACCAATTTGCCTTCTGTAAATCCAAGTGACAGTGTTGAACACTGTATGCAGCTCATGTCTGACAAAAATATTCGTTACCTGCCTGTTTTTGATGGCAACCTTTTAGCCGGAATAGTGAGTATGAGTGATGTGGTAAAAGACACTATTTTACAACAAAAAGAAACTATCAGCCACCTGGAGAGTTATATCCATTCAGGTCTGTAAATTTGCAAACAACTAAAAACACAAGTTGAAGCACCCTGTTTCGCCTAAAACGATATGGGGTGTTTTTATTTTTTACCTGCATCTTCCTGTTTTGCTTTTACTCTTACGAGGTCTTTTATATCAACATGCATCGGTAATAAACCAATTTTTACAACTGCTTTCTTTCCCCGAAGTTCTATTACCTCTCCAACCTGGTGATTCTTTTTCATTTTTACTTTTTCACCCACTTTTATTTCACCGGCCAATTCGATAAACTTTGACTCCACCCGTTTTTGCATTTTGCCGGCAGCTTTCTTTTCATTTTTATTAAATAATAAAGCACTGATATTTTTTATCACTTTGTTTTTATCTTCTTCCTTTCGCCAATCGATCACCATTTGCTTCAGCTTTCTTTCCATTTCTTTCAGATAAGCCATCTTTTCTTCTGAAACTTTATTCTGATGCTTTAATAATTCAACCTGCTGGTCATGTTTCTCCCTGTCCATTGCAAGTTTCATTTCCTTTTTTAGTTTTTCATTTTCCTGCAGCAGCTGATGAAGCTCTTTTTCTTTCTTTTCAAGATTGTGCAGGTCTTGTTCTGTCCTGTTTAATAATTTATCCAATCGGAAATGTTCTTCATCTACCATTTTTCTTGCACGATTAATCAAATCTTTATTCAAACCAATTCTCTCTGCAATTGCAAATGTGTAAGAACTTCCTGGTTTACCGATGTTGAGTTTATAAAGCGGCATCAGGTTTTTTTCATCAAAAGCCATTGCAGCATTGATGATGCCGGGAGTTTTACTCGCCATCACTTTTAAATTCAAATAATGTGTCGTAACAATTCCATAAGAATGTTTCCTCACCAATTCTTCCAATATCACTTCTGCAAATGCGCCGCCGAGATTCGGATCACTTCCGCTTCCAAGTTCATCAATAAAAAAAAGTGTTTTACCGTTTGCCACCTCCATAAAGTGTTTCATGTTCTTTAAATGACTGCTGTAAGTGCTAAGATCAAACTCAAGACTTTGTGTGTCGCCAATATGGATAAGCAATTGCTTAAATACACCAAATTTTGATGAAGGATGAACTGGCACAAGCAATCCGCTTTGTACCATCATTTGCAAAAGGCCAACTGTTTTTAATGTAACCGTCTTTCCACCTGCGTTTGGTCCACTGATAACGAGTATCCGGTTTTTTTCATCAAGTGTTAATGAAACAGGCAACGTTGGTTTCTGTGATTTTTTATTATACAAATAAAGAAGCGGATGAAATGCTTTTTCCAAATGAACAATAGCCTTATCTTCTATAATCGGGAATTCAGCATTTATATCAAGGGCAAATTTTGCTTTAGCACGGATAAAATCATACTCTCCTGCAATCGAATGATAATTTGAAAGCAGCGAAGCATAAGCAGAAAGCCTCGATGTCAATTCACGCAGCAACCGATAGACTTCTCTTTTCTCATCGCTTTCCAAAGAATAAATATCATTGTTCAGTTCTATAGTTTCTTCCGGCTCGATAAAAGATGTACGGCGGCTTTCGCTTTCACCATGTAGAATTCCCTTTACTATTCTTTTTTGTTCTGCATACACAGCCACTACCCTTCGCCCATTCATAAAACTTTCCTCAATATCGGCGAGATAACCTTGCTTGTTCAGTTTTGAAATGATACGGTCAAACATTTTGCGCAGCTCATTTCGTTTTCTATACAAACTCATTCGGATCTGTTGCAGTTCCTCTGAAGCATTGTCTTTAACCTGCCCGGTTTCATCCAGCACATCGTCTATCATTTCAACGAACACTTTTTCGTAATAAGTGCCGTCAATGATTTTTGCCAACCCGCCATATACATTTCTTCTCTCGACATCAAACCAACGGAAAATATTCTTCATTAATTCAGCCAGCTTTCTTATTTCAATAAATTCATCGCCGGATAACACAGCGCCGGGAATTGAAAGTAGCTTCAACTCCTTTGACAAATTAAAAACAGGGTCGTTCGGAAAATAAATACTGTTTTGTAAAAGCTGTTTATATTCATAACTCTGACGCAATTCAGTTTCTATAAATTCAATACGGGTATGAATCCTTAACTGCCCGGCTTTTTCAATTGCATATTCACTTCTGCAATGCTCAGCCAGCAAAGATTTTATTTTATCAAACTCTAATTGTATGTATGCCGATTCGGGAAAAAGTTTCATTTTGCCGGGAAAATATTTTTTTAGCCAGCAAAAGTAATTCTATTAAGCGTCTGTTGCGACGCTCCATTCAACTTTCAGTAATTCTATTCAACTTTTTAAATCTCTATTTGTTAATAAACTCCGAAAGCTTTCACCACTGTCACACAGTTTACAAACCGCCCATTTCAAATCATCGTAAATTGCATTGAAATCAGAGGTGAAACGAAATAATAAAATAAAAGCAATTATGAAGACATTCTGGCTTGTCGCCTTTACCGGCGCTGCCGCATTTGTTTCTTGTGCACAAAACAATAAAGAAAATTCAAAAATGAATACAGCAAAGGAATCGAAAAAAACCGAAACAACTTTTACAGGCAAAGCTGATACGGCCACTCTTGGCACAGGTTGTTTCTGGTGTACCGAAGCAATTTTTGACCAGCTTGACGGTGTAGTATCGGTTACATCTGGTTATGCCGGCGGACATGTTACAAATCCAAGTTATAAAGATGTATGCACCGGCGAAACAGGACATGCTGAATGTATCCAAATCGTTTATGACACCTCGAAGCTCAGTTTTGATGAGTTGCTCGAAGTATTTTGGCAGGTACATGATCCAACAACATTAAACAGGCAGGGCGCCGATGTTGGTACCCAATATCGCAGCGTAATATTTTACCATAATGATGAGCAGAAAAAGAAAGCTGAAAAATATAAAGCCGAATTAGATAAAAGTGGTGCCTTTGATAACCCGATCGTCACAACACTTGAAGCTTTTATAAAATTTTACACCGCAGAAAATTATCACCAGGAGTATTATGAACTTAATAAGAACTCCAATCCTTATTGTTCAATTGTAATAAGACCTAAGCTTGAAAAATTTGAAAAGGTCTTTAAAGATAAATTGAAGAAGCATTAGTTCTTTTTAACATACCGTAACTCAAGCCAATTGAGGTTATTTGGCTCAAACCCGGAAATATTTGGTTGCACTAATCGTATCACCCTGTCATACCAAAGTGGAATTACCGGGGCGTCATTTATTAAAACCTGGTCAGCTTTGCGATATAAAATGAAACGCAAAGAATCATTCGGCTCGGCTATTGCCTGCTCAAACAATTTATCAAACTCAGGATTATTATATCGTGTATAGTTTGGCGGCGCAGGATTTTTAGAATAAAAACAGGAAAGATAATTGAATGCATCGGCGTAATCTGCGATCCAACTCCCCCGGAAAAATGAAGCTCTTGAATTGGAAGTAAGTTCAAATAAAAAAGAACGTTGCACAACTTCAACAGCAACGGGAATTCCAGTTTCTTCAAATTGTCTTGCTAAATAACTTCCTATTTCGCCATAGATCGGTATTGTAAAAAGCTTTATTGCCGGTAAACCTTTGCCACCGGGAAAACCTACTTCGGCAAGTAATTGTTTTGTTTTTGCAGGATCATAATTATAACCTCTTACCGAAGTATCAAATGAAGGCATTCCTTCGGGTACAAAACCAGACTCAGCAGGAGAGCTTAGCGAATTTCTTAAATACAAAATCATTTTTCTCCGGTCGATCGCATAATTCATCGCTTGTCTTAATTTCTTTAAACGTAACGGTGAATTTTTGATCAGTGGGTTCGTTGAATCAACTAAAAAGCCAAAATATTCAGTATTGAGATAAGGATGAATTTGCAGGATCACTTTGTCTTTCCAGTTATTTCTTAATTCACCTTTTAGTGTAAGAATTTCATCTTTGAAAGATGCGTCTATATCATTTAAAAAATCAAGCTGTTTTTGCCGGAACAATAAAAATTCTGTTGCCTTACTTTCATTAAAAGTTATTTTAATACCATCAAGATAAGGAAGACGATTACCAGCAGAATCTCTTTCAAAATAGTTTTCATTCTTTTTTAAAATTAATGCAAGCCCTTCTTCCCATGTTACAAATTCAAAAGGCCCTGTCCCACAAGGATGACTTCTGAAATCTGTACCATATTTTTCCACTACTTCTTTTGGAACTACGGAGCAATAGGTCATTTTTAATATTTGCAAAATGGGGGCATAAGGCTTTATCAATTTTAATCTAAAAGTTGAGTCATCCAATGCTTTAAAGCCATCAATACGGTCAACCACATTATTAAAAATGTAAAAACCGGGGCTTGCCAGTTTTGGATCAAGAATTCTTTTAAAACTATATTCAATATCTGCGGCAAGCATTTTTCTGCCTTTCCCGGCAGTAAAAGCATCGTTGTCATGAAAGAAAACGTCTGTTCTTAAATGAAAGGTATATTCTGTGCCATCTGAAGATATATCCCAGCCTTTTGCAAGGGAACCTTTTGTTTTTGTGTCACCCTGATTTTCCACAAGAGTATTGAACAACTGGTGTACAGGCCACATTGTGGATTGATTTTTTGAAAAAGCAGGATCAAGTGAAGCGATGCCGGTGGATTCATTATAGCGAAAGATCTTTTTATCATTTTTTCCGGTATTGTAACAAGAAGCAAGAAGAATGGAAAATGTGATAATGGATAATTGATAATATTTACATAATTGGTTCATTTGTTTTACGCAGACAGACTAAATTAGCAAAGTAATTCTTTATGAATATGAAAAAAACGATCGTACTACAAATTATCATTTATCAGTTATCCATTATCGGTTCCTTTGGGCAGTTTACACAGCAGGATACTTTGCGTGGCAGCAATGGGCATGGAAGAGATTGGTGGGATGTGATGGCATATAAGATCGATGTAACTCCTGATTTTTATACAAAATCCATTACTGGATCAAATGAAATAACATTTAAGGTAACAAAACAACCGGAGAATGGAGTGATGCAGATCGACCTCCAGCAACCTTTATCAATCGATAATGTTTTTTTGGATGGTAAAAAAATATCAAAGATAGAACGTGAAGGAAATGTTTATTGGATCGATTTTGAAAAAAAGAAATTCAATATTTCAGCCAATGGCGGTATGGAACAGGTTTACAAACTATCTGTCTTCTATCATGGGAATCCGGTTGTTGCAAAACGACCACCCTGGGATGGCGGCTGGATATTTACTAAAGATGCAAAAGGAAGACCCTGGATGAGTGTAGCCTGCCAGGGATTAGGAGCAAGTGTTTGGTATCCATGTAAAGATTACCAGGGCGATGAACCCGATAAAGGTGCTGCAATCATTATCACAATACCAGACTCATTAGTTTCGGTTGCAAATGGAAACGGAGAAAAGTTAAAACTTGAACAAACGCATAAAATGAATGGTACTTATGTTTGGCAGGTTCAAAACCCCATCAATAATTATAACATCATCCCTTACATCGGCAAATATGTTAACTGGAAAGAAACTTATGTAGGCGAAAAAGGAAAGTTGGAATGTGATTATTGGGTGCTTGATTATAATCTGGAAAAAGCAAAAGAACAATTCAAGCAAGCTTCAATGACATTGAAAGCTTTTGAACATTGGTTTGGCCCCTATCCTTTCT
>Ga0209798_10000180_pt1 | contig 36386 bp, 29 predicted proteins | sample DOMMetBare3Fresh_FD_187475 | JGI IMG/M metagenome (GOLD analysis project Ga0209798, IMG submission 187475) | Wetland sediment microbial communities from St. Louis River estuary, USA, under dissolved organic matter induced mercury methylation -... | ecosystem: Environmental > Aquatic >...
AGGGATTCCATGACCCTGGGTGTGGTTCGCAAAAAATCTGCGCTGTGCTTTGCCGAGCGACGCGATATCTCGCCTGCGATTTCCAGAACTGAGCGCAGCACGTCGGGATCGCGGACTGCTTTCGCGAGAGCGGCGCCGCCATGAAATGTTTCCAACGCAACGCTGCCCGATAAGACGATTTGGCGCAGGCAGACTTTGAAAAGGAGTGGGCGCAGCGCTGCCGGCAATTCACGCAGGTCGTTTACGCCGGCGAGGAAAAACGAAATGGCGGTTTCCGCATCTCCCAGGGCCAGACGGCGGCCGAGTTCGCCCCACGAATGTAACTCTCCTGCTTCCAGGACGGCGGCGGCTTCCGGAGCGGCGCGCAGAAATTCAATACTCGCACGCAGTGAGACTCCCGCGATGACTGCGCTGGTTTCCAGGATTGCGGCGGACTGGTCCAAAGGCAGCCGTGTTAGCTCGCGGGTAAGTTGCAGAAGGGATTGGCGCTCGGCCGGAGTTTTGAGCGCGCCGAGCTGCTCCTGGAGTTCCAGCTCAAGGGACTGCAAATCAGAATTCCTGGAGGAATCCCCGGCTGGAGGATCACGATTAGCTTCAAACTCACTCATTAGTATTGCCTTGCAGAGGCTGGACTGCCGTGGTCAAATCACGGTGGTGACAATCTCTCTAATACTTCGTTGCAATTCGCGGTCGTCCGTGATGGGTGAGCACATGGCTGTTTCCGCGGCGGTCACCGGCGGAATGCCGAGTGCGATTAACTGGGCGGCGTAGATCAACAAACGCGTCGAAACACCTTCCTCCAGGCCATGGCCGCGCAGGTTGCGTACCTTCTGTCCAATCAGCACCAGATCTCGCGCCGTACCTTCATCCACGCCGCCTTCGCGCACCACGATCTCCGTTTCCATCTCGGGCGGCGGGTAATCAAAATCGATCGCCACAAAGCGCTGGCGGGTCGACTGCTTCATGTCTTTAAGGATCGATTGATAGCCGGGATTGTAAGAAACAACCAGCATGAAGTCTGCCGGCGCATCGAGGATGGTGCCGCGTTTCTCAATCGGCAGCCGGCGACGATGGTCCGTCAACGGATGAATAATGACTACGGTATCTTTGCGTGCTTCAACAACTTCATCGAGATAGCAGATGGCGCCGTTGCGTACAGCGGCGGTCAACGGCCCGTCATGCCAGACTGTCTCTTCACCTTCGAGCAGGAAGCGGCCCACAAGATCGGTGGCCGAAAGGTCCTCATGACAGGCGACAGTGATTAGCGGTCGCTCGAGCCGCCAGGCCATGTGTTCGACAAAACGCGTCTTGCCGCAGCCGGTTGGCCCTTTGAGAATGACCGGCAGGTGGGCGGCATGGGCCGCCGCGAACAAATCAATCTCACTGTTGACGGCGAGATAGTAGGGCTCGTCGGCGACGCGATATTCCTCAATGGCTAATTCAGACATGATGTTTCAATCAGGTTTGTAGGTATCGAGAAACTTGCCTACAAAATTTCCTTCTTCCGATCCGTCAGGCTTGCTGATGGTCCAATCCAGCAGTTCCGCCTCGGGAAATGAATATTTGTCCCCGGCTTTGTAGCCGGAGACGGTTTCAATGTCGCTGGCAATCAACCCCTTGATGACGCCGTCGCTGATTTCTTTAACCGCGATAAATACCTGTTCCCAGTGGCCCGCCGAGTCGTGTAACCGCGTTGTGACAAAAAAGAAATGGTTTGCGGGCAGGCCAGCCAGAAAGCGAGCTTTCGCCGCCGGGTATGTCTTGCGTGCCTTCTCAATATAGGGCTTGATGGCGTCCTCAAAAGCCTTTTGCTCAGTGCTTTTCACCGGCTGGGACTTGTCGGCGGGCGCATTTGGCGCCAGCGTGGGCAACTTGTCTGGCTCCTGCGATTGGCCCTTCAGCGCGGCGCAGAGCAGCAGAGCAAATAAGAGAAACAACCCGGTTGACCTCATCAAGCTCTCCTTTCGCCGCCCTCGGCTGACGTTTAGCGAAGCCTGCGCTATGCTGTAAGCGCTCAGGAATCTTAACACCGAGGCGACAAGGCAGAAAGAAGGGGCCTGAATTTCCAGGAAGAATTTGTAGCGATGAAAATTGCAGTAGCCATGAGTGGCGGGGTTGATTCGTCGGCAGCCGCAGCGCTGTTAAAGACACAGGGACACGAACTGGTCGGCTTTACGATGCAGTTGTGGAACCAGCGGCGCGGCATCAGTGTCGATGAGAATGGCGATCCGCTGCCGTCGCGTTGCTGCTCGCTCGACGATGTTTACGATGCACGGCGCGTGGCGGAGCAGCTCGGCTTTCCATTTTATGTCCTGAATCTGGAACGAGAATTCGAACGCGATGTCGTGCAGCCCTTTGTGGCCAGTTACCTGAGCGGTGAGACCCCAATTCCATGTGTGGCGTGTAACAGCCGTCTGAAGTTTGCTTCGCTCGACCGTCTGGCCACTAGTCTTGGTTGTGACAAGGTTGCTACCGGACATTACGCGCGCGTCGCATACGATACAGGGGCGAATCGCTATCGCCTCCTGCGCGGTCGCAACCACCAGAAAGATCAATCTTACTTTCTCTGGGAGTTAACACAGGAGCAACTTTCCCACGCCATGTTTCCCCTCGGTGAAATGTCCAAGCCGGAAGTGCGCGATCTGGCCCGCGGCAGTGAACTCGAGGTAGCGGAAAAGGCTGAGTCACAGGAAATTTGTTTTGTGCCGGATGGTGACTACGCCGGTTTTCTCGACCGCTACCTGACCGCGGAAGAGCGGACCAGGGAGATACCGGCGCCGGGAGCGCTGGTTGATTCGCAGGGTGTGGTCGTAGGCCGGCATGATGGGATACATCGTTTCACGGTGGGCCAGCGCCGGGGGATTGGCATTGCCGCTGAGCGGCCACTCTATGTGCTTTCTATCGATGCGCCCGGGAACAAAGTGGTGGTGGGGGCAGCGGACGAATTATTGTGTGACCAGTTCACCGCGGCGGGTGTTAACTGGATTGCGTTTGACGAGCCCTCCGGACCCGTTCGCGCCGAGGTGCGCGTGCGGTACCGTCATGAGGCTGCCGCCGCTGAAATTACACCCCTTCCCGCAGGGCGTGTACGTGTCATTTTTGACGAACCGCAACGGGCCATTACCCCGGGCCAGGCGACGGTGTTTTATCGAGGCGACGAAGTGGTTGGCGGCGGCTGGATTGTCAAGAACCAGTAGGCGAAGACAATAGATTACCCCTTCCCCTGTTCGGCCTGTGCCCGTTGCGTTCTGGCTGCTGAAGATCCTAAACCTTTTTCTCCTTTCTTCCGTACCTACAAACGGGAAAAATCTCATAAATATAAATTAGGAACTGATTATGGCAATGACGCGCGCACGAAAGACTGCTCTTATAATTCTCGGTGTATTGGCTGTCGTGGTACTGGTGGCGATCCTCGGAGTCGCCTTGATTTTTGCAGCTTTTCGCCGCAATGCTCCCAACATTCGCGATAACAGCGTGCTCGCCTTGAGCGTCTCAGGCGCGCTGCCCGATTACGTTCCGGAAGATCCGCTGCGGAGATTTTTTGGTGGACCGGAACAATCGCTCACCAGCCTCGTGCTGCAATTCAAAAAAGCCAAGGTCGACCGTCGCATCACGGCAATTCTTTTGGACATTGATGGTTCAGGCGCCGGTTGGGCCAAGAGCGAAGAAATTCGCGACGCCATTGCCGACTTTCGTTCGTCAGGCAAACCTGTTTTTGCCTACATGGAAATAGGCATGAACAAGGAATACTACATTGCCAGCGCCTGCGACCGGATTTACCTGGCGCCCCCGGGCGAGCTCTTCATTAACGGGTTGGCAGCGGACGTCATGTTCTTTCGCGGCTCGCTGGACAAGCTCGGCATTTATCCCGACATCTATCAAATCGGGAAATACAAGAGCGCCGGCGACATGTTCACTCAGAAGAGCATGACCGAGGCGCACCGGCAGTATGTAAACGAACTGCTTGACGATCTTTTCAATCGCTATGTGGAGGCGACGGCCAAAGCTCGTGGGAAATCAGCGGCAGACATGCGGGCCCTGATTGACAATGCTCCCTACAATGCCAGGGCGGCAAAAGAAGCAGGTCTGATCGATGGAGCAAGCTACCGCGATGAAGTTCATCAGGAATTAAAAAAGCGTCTGGGATATAAAGAGTCGGACGAATTGCATCTGGTGAAAGGGTCGGATTACCGGATGATAGAGGCCCAGTCGCTGGGACTGAATAAAGGGGAAAGAATCGCAGTCATCTACGCGACCGGTGACATTGGTTCCGGGAAATCTGAAAACAGTCCCGGCGGCAGCCAATCGATAGGCTCTGACACTCTGTCTAAGGCGGTCAGAGACGCGGCTAACGATAAGGGCATCAAGGCCATTGTCATGCGAGTGGACAGTCCCGGCGGTTCCGGCCTGGCCTCGGACATCATCTGGCATGCTGTCGATGAGGCGCGCCAGAAAAAACCCGTAGTTATTTCGATGAGCGATGTGGCTGCTTCCGGCGGCTACTACATTTCAGCCAGCGCCAACAAGATTGTGGCCGAGCCTTCCACCATTACCGGCTCAATCGGCGTCGTTGCCGGCAAACCGGTTGTCAAAGGCTTATACGACTGGCTTGGCATCACAAATGAGTACGTGATGCGCGGTAAGATCTCGGGAATGTTCCGCGAAACAGAAAAGTTCAACGACGATGAGCGAGCAAAGTTTGAAGGCTGGATCAAAACGACCTACTACGAAGACTTCGTACCGAAAGTAGCCAAGGGTCGCAACCGGAGCGACGAGTACGTAGACTCAGTTGGACAGGGCCGGGTGTGGACCGGAGCGCAGGGTAAGAACAACGGGCTGGTCGATGAATATGGCGGGCTGGATCGGGCGATTGAGATTGCTAAAGATCTGGCAAAAATTCCTGCTGACAAAGGGGTGCAACGCGTCATCTTCCCCTATCCGCAAACGTTTATTCAGGAACTGTTTAATAGCAGTGATGATGAAGAGGGCGGGACGATGGAGACCGCACAGCTGCGCCAGCAGCGTGCAGTGCTGGCTACCTTGCCCGAGGACGCGCGCCGCGCCTTCCGTTATGCGCTGTTGCTTGACAAGATGAAGGCCGGCGACGCAATGCTCCTGATGCCGTTTGAGCTGAAGGTGAAGTAGGCGGAAGGAGAACACGAAAGGATGCTTGACATAGAAAGCGGAAGATATTAGCCCCACGACAAGAGCACGCAAGGATGCGTGCGGTCCCAGGGAGGATCCCAGGGGGGGAAAGAAGCATCAGCCGAAAAAGAGCACGCAAGGATGCGTGCGGTCCCAGGCGGCGATCCCAGGGAAGGGCCCCCGGAACTGCCTTCTGCCTTCTGTCTACTGCCTACTGCCTTCCGCCTTCTGCCTACTTGCCTTCTATCCTTTCCATGCCATTCATGTAGGGCCTTAGAGCTTCCGGAATTACGACCGAACCATCCGCCTGCTGATAGTTTTCGAGAATCGTCACCCAGGTTCGTCCCACTGCCAGCCCGGATCCATTCAATGTGTGCACGAACTCCGGTTTTGCGCCGCCACTGCGTCGGAAGCGAATGTTGGCCCGCCGTGCCTGGAAAGCCTCATAGTTCGAACACGAAGAAATCTCGCGAAACGTATTCTGCGAGGGCAGCCAAACTTCAATGTCGTAGGTCTTCGCGTTACTGAATCCCAAATCACCCGTAGCCAGTGCGACCACCCGATAATGGATACCCAGACGTTGCAGCACTGTCTCGGCATTGCGCGTGAGCGATTCGAGTTCTTCGTATGAATTCTCCGGCAAAGCGTATTTCACGAGTTCAACTTTTTCGAACTGATGCTGGCGAATCACGCCACGAGTGTCGCGCCCATAACTGCCGGCTTCCGAACGAAAGCACGGAGTGTAGGCCACCCACTTTTTGGGAAGCTGCGCCGCATCGAGAATTTCTTCACGGTGATAATTGGTCACCGGCACCTCAGCGGTGGGCACCAGATACAGATCGCGATCGTCTCGCAGTTTGAAAAGGTCTTCTTCAAACTTTGGCAGTTGCCCGGTGCCAAACAGCGAGTCTTTGTTGACGATGAACGGCGGCAGAGTTTCCAGGTAGCCGTGCTCGCGTGTGTGCAAGTCCAGCATAAAGTTCACCAGCGCCCGTTCCAGGCGGGCTCCTGCTCCATTCAGAATGGAAAAGCGCGCGGCCGCGATCTTGCTGGCCCGTTCGAGATCCAGGATGTCCAGCGCCGTCCCCAAATCGACGTGATCCTTGGGCGCAAAATCAAATTCAGGCTTCGTCCCCCAGCGCCGCACTTCCACGTTGGCAGATTCGTCCGCGCCGACTGGAACGGTTGCATGGGGAAGGTTCGGCAGCGTCGAAAGCAACGCTCGCATCCGCGTCTCCGCCTGCTCGCGCAACTGATCGAGCTCCGCAATCCGGTCCTTCAATTCCCCCACTTCCTTGCGCCGGGCGTCGCCCTCGGCGCGCTTGCCCTCTTTCATGAGCGCGCCGATTTCCCGGCTGGCAGTGTTCCGCCGAGCGTTTAGTTCGTCGGATTCGGCAATCACACGGCGACGATCGGCGTCGGCCTGGATAAAGTCATCCAGAGCGCCGGGCACCATGCCGCGACTGGCGAGCGAGGTTTTTACCTGTTCGAGATTTTCGCGGACGTAATTAATATCCAGCACTTGTCACCAGATTGTGAATGTTTCAGATTGATTGGCCCAAGTCCAGGTCACTGGGCATGGCGCGTGATTGTACCTGAGTGAACAAGTAGATGCACACCCCAGGCGACTGGTTTAGTCTGGCCGCGTCGGCCGTGAAGCTCGAGTGGAACGATTTCACCAGCGGCGCAAGACGCGCAGATGATCGACGCACTGGCTGACCGGGGATTCAGAGCGAATGAATCTGCCGAACTGAACCCCGGCGCGTCGTCAAGAAACCGTATCGATAAGAAACCCGGGTGACATTTCAACTTGGGGTTTACAGTCGATAAGAAACTGTGTCGATAAGAAACTGTTGACTTGCGATGCAAGGAGGGGTAGGTTCTGAGGACCTCCCATGATTCGGCTCCTCGGTCGATCCCTTTTAGCCTGGCACCTGCGCCTGCTGGGGACTCGTCAGTGAGCGCGTCTGCCCACTCTGAAGGAGGTTCTCATGAAAACATTATGGCAACGTTCAATGCTGATACTGGTATTCATGCTCGGTTCGTTTTCCCTCGCTTGGGCCAGTCAAAAAATCAGTGGTGTTGTGGTGCTGCGGCAGGCGGCCTGTGCGTCGGTCGGCGTCAGCGATGCCAAGCTCACCATTTACAGTTATAACGGTGATGGGTCAACTTCTCTCGCGACGGACATCTATCGCAATGCGGCCCTGACACAGCACGTCGACCAACAAGGGCTGGATTTCATTCGCAGCAACGTGTTCTTCGCCTGGGAGTTTTACGTTCCTGATGGCGTCCGCCGCTACGATATCGTATTCAGTGAAGGAACCATCACGAATAAGTTTTCGCTTACTTACCAAGTCCCCTTTCCCGACGGGTACATCAACGTCAAGGCCCCGCCCTACAATGCCAAAGGTAACGGCGTAGACGATGACACGGAAGCAATTCAAAAAGCCGTGAACGATCTTGGGATCGTGGGTGGAGGCACTCTCTACTTTCCGAACGGCTTCTACAAAGTTGGCAACCCAACCCTGTCGAGATACAACTTGCCAATTAAGATTCCTTCGGGCGTGACCATTCAGGGGGCCAATGGCGGAACGGCGAGCACCTCGCTCGGCAGTTGCAGGCTCCAGCTCTCCGATAGCGCCGTCGGCAAAACGGTCTTTCAGATCGGTGAGTGTCAGGACCGAATGAACATCAAGGACATCGTCATCTACGCCAACAGCAGTCTCCCAAACTGGACTCAAACCGTGGGCGTCGAAGCAAAAGGCGCCGCACCCAACTCTACTTATCACACGGATTTCAAGAATGTTACGTTCTACGGCCTGGGAAGAGGGATTAGCGTAGTCGCTGATCTTGTTAACGACCCGGTCCAGGGCTGGCAGTTCGATAGCGTAAAGGTCGACCATTGCGTTTTCGCAATCTGTGACGTAGGCATTTACACCCATGTCTACAATACTGACTGGCATATCAGCAGTACCTGGTTTTTTCTGCCTGCCAAGGTCACAGGTGTTACTTCAAATGGTATGCAGATCGAGAAGGGCGGCGCATACCTGATCGAGAATTCGTTTGGTGGGGGTGGCGGGAACTGGCTCGAAGCGCTGGTGAGCTCCAATATCACAATTGAAAACTCACAATGTGAGGGAACCACAAACTCCCTCGTGTTCAAGACGGTAACCGGATTCGAGGGCGATTATTCTTATCCGATTTCCATATTGAACAGTATTTTCGGCGACCCGATCAGGATCCAGGGACGTCGCACCTTCACATCCCACGGCAGCCTTTACGGCCCTACTACCTTTTCAACCCTCGGCAGCGGAGTGCGCGTCTACTCTTTTGGCGATCGTTTCTGTTATGACGGAAACAATCCGGTCCTCAACCAGAATGATCCGTCTCAAGTATGCGCAGAGGAACGCGAGACGGACTTCGGGGGCGCCAAAGTCATCTTTCGCACGGGTCAACCTGCCGATGGACGGGCCAAGGCAGGGGCCGCGCGAGTCGGTACCGATTTCGAAATCAAGAACGATGAAGAACCAACCAAGCCAGTGCTCACCGTCATGGCTCCCAACGACTACACTAAGCCGCTAGTCAGGTTAGGGCAGTCGTCGTTCTTTTATGAAGTAAGAAGGGACGCCAGTGGCTTCTTGAGTTTTACCGGGTCCCAGGATCCCCCCTACAAAGGATACAGATTTGATGCTCCGGTGCAGCTTCCCACCTTCGCGCACGCCAGCCTTCCCAGCGGAACTGTAACTGGCGGAGCGATGGTTTACTGCTCTAACTGTCTGCGGAATAGCGCTCCCTGCGTGGTGGGTGGATCGGGAGGAGCTCCTGCCACCATTATTAACGGGGTATGGGAATGTAAGTAAGGAGTTGATTCTCCGCACTTGATCACCATGAAGTGGGCGTTGGGGCTGCCGTCCTTTCCGGAGTCCGTCGGCCCCGGCTCCCACCAACAAACCTGCCGCCCGCCTCCTTAACTCTACTACCCCTGTCTTAAGGGCTCCTTACGGACCAGAGCTTGACTTTACGACCCGTCTATGGTGTCCACCTTATAAGACGGACCCAGCATTTGTGGTGACCCCCGTTGTTGTGCTATGACAAGCAATCTCAGCAGAGGCAAGACTATCCAGGATCTAAGTACCAGGTCCGAATAGTTCAAGACAGGATCCGTCACTTACAAGCATGCACAAAATTCGCAAAGCAGTCTTTCCCGCCGCCGGTCTGGGCACACGCTTTCTGCCGGCCACCAAAGCCTCGCCCAAGGAGATGTTGCCCCTGGTCGACAAACCTCTGATCCAGTATGTGGTCGAAGAGGCAGTCGCTTCGGGCATTGAATCCATCATCATCGTCACCGGTCGAGATAAGAGCGCCATCGAAGATCACTTTGACATCTCGTTTGAGCTCGAACATCTGCTGCGCGAGCGCGGCAAAGAAGAAAGTCTCAAAGAAGTGCGAGCTATCTCTGACATGGCGCGCTTTAGTTACGTGCGCCAGCGGGAGGCTCTCGGTCTGGGTCACGCGGTATTGCAGGCAAGAGATCTGGTATGCGACGAGCCGTTCGCCGTTATGTTGAGTGACGACATCATGGATTCGAAAACTCCTGCACTCAAACAATTGATTGACGTGTACGAGAAATACGAAGCACCGGTGCTGGGCACCATGCAGGTTGAGGGAGAGGCCATCTCGCGCTTCGGCGTCCTGGACGTCGAAGAGATCGCAGACGGCATTTACAAAGTGAACGACATGATTGAAAAGCCGGCTTTTCGCGACGCGCCGTCGGATCTGGCAATTATCGGGCGGTATGTTTTGACGCCGGATATTTTTGCGGAAATAGAAAAAACTGAAGCGGGAGCAATCGGTGAAATTCAGATCACGGATGCGATGCGTTCACTGCTCAGGCGGCGACCGTTCTATGCGGTGCGTCTGGAGGGCAAGCGCCACGACGCGGGCGACAAGCTGGGATTCCTGATCGCCAATGTGGAGTTTGCTTTGCAGCGCGCGGATCTGGCGGTCGAATTCAGAGAGTACCTGCGGGGGCTAAAACTCCAATGATTTAAGGATCACTATCAGGGGATAAAGCAGCGTGTCAGAAAAACAATTTGACGGACGAGTTGCCATCGTCACCGGCGCTACCCGGGGAATAGGAAGGGCCATCGCTCTTGAGCTGGCGCGTCGCGGCGCCCAGGTCGCTTTCAATTACGCGCAGAGCGCTGAGGCGGCCGCGTCATTAGAGGCTGAGATTCAAGCGCTGGGCATACGCGTCCTGGCGGCACAATGCGATGTCGCCAGTACTGAAGCGGCTGCCGAGATGGTCAAGCAGGTCAAAGAAACTTTTGGGCGCATCGATTTCCTGGTGAATAACGCCGGCATCACGCGCGACAATCTGATCCTGCGCATGAAGGAGGATGATTGGGATGCCGTGCTGGACACAAATCTGAAAGGCGCCTGGAATTTTGCCAAGGCCGCCCTGCGAACGATGCTGCGGCAGGAAGAGGGCGGATCGATACTCAACATCTCATCGATTAGCGGCAAAGTGGGTATGGCCGGGCAATCGAACTACTCAGCTTCGAAAGCAGGCATGATTGGCTTGACCAAAGCGCTTGCCAAAGAAGTAGCCAGCCGCAAAGTTACTGTGAATGCGCTGGCACTGGGCATGGTTTCAACCGAGATGGCGGGTGCGCTGGACGAAACATATCGCGCGAAGATTCTCGAGCAAATCCCTCTCGGCCGCTTTGCGGAAGCAGATGAAGTGGCGCGCATTGCCTGCTTTTTGTTGTCGGAGGACGCTCGCTATATCACCGGCCAGGTGCTTCAGGTTGATGGAGGTCTGGCCATGTAGCGCCCCTTCAGCCGGCCAACGACCAGAAGCCAGCCTGAAGCACGGTTCCAAAGAAGTTGCCCCGCCAATCTCATAAAGATTGGCGGGGCAATAAAATTCCGGCAGGTTCGGGCAAAGCTGGGTAGCGACGGCGCTCTAAAGGGGGAACAGAGAATCGTTACTTAGGTCCGATTCCGTAATACCTGGCGAGGCGTTGTTGCTGGCGAGAATAATTTCTTTGGCCCTCACCGAATAATAATAGAATCGCAACGCGAACCTTTATCGCCCCGCTCAGGAATCCCCACGGGACACCCTTTCTAGATTAAAAGAACTGCCAAGCTTAATATTTGATTGCTCGGTCTGTGGGAAATTATACGGAAAGCTTGTGACCTGTCAAGCACAATTAGCCTGCTTGAACAAGCTTCGTGAGACTTGAAGCGCGCGCAAATCACAATAATGTGAAGCATCTACATCAGCCGGTTGATGTACACAGTAGACGCTCGGCGTGACGGCCTCAAGCTCCAGAGCGGGCCTGTCCCAGACGTTGGGCGTGCCTGCGAACCTGTTCTGAGACATTTCGATTCTGGGCCAGATTAAGCAGGTCCTTGGTGCGAATGCGCGGCAGTATGCCAATCACCATGGGGATCGGACTGCGCGGATTTCGTGAGAGATTGTGAATCACCGGATAGAGCCGCGCCCAGGCGCGATTGAGAGAGATAAGCCGCAGGGCCTCAGTCGCCACAGTGCGCATGGCGGCGATACTTTCGACCTCCGGATCGGTGATACGCGGGTTCTTGATGACGGCGCAGGCGACGACTTTGTTCGAGTCACGGATCAGAATGCCGCGCGCTTCACGATCACCCTTCATGGCCAGTTTCAAACGATCCTTTGGAGTCATCAGCATGATGCGGCGGATCATCGATACTCTTTCATTACTAATTTCGCCACTCTCGAGCATTTCATGTTGAATGACGCGACGTACGTTGGCGAGGGCTTGCTCCGCGGTCTCGGCCATCAACTCTTCGTAGGTCTCTGAAGGCAGCCATGATTCGTCAATCTCAGCATCCGAGACTTCAATGTGCGCCGCTATCAGCCAGAGATCCTCGGCGCTTAGGGCTTCAGGAGTGGAAGCGAGATCCACACTCTCGAAAAATTCAGCGGCGGCGGATTTGCCTTTGGCGCGCAACTCATCGGCAATCTGCCGCGCGCCGCGTTCTTTTTCAAAAAACTCTTCCCTCGTTTCGCGCGCTCGTCGTTCGGCCTCAGGGGTGCGGGCTGTGTTTGCGAGAATGGCGTCGAGAATGGCAGGAGCGCGCACCATGCGCTGCTGGTTGATACTGACCAGTTCCAACAATGAACCGTCTTTGGTTAGGCGCGCGAAAGCAGCAATAGCGTCGTCGGGAGTGCGGTTGTTAAGGATCGTCACTTCGCGAACTTCACGACTGATCTCTTCGCCGGTCGCCAGATATGTCAAGACAGAGGTGGGAGTGCTATCAGATTTAGCTGCTATCAGTAGGTCTTCACTCGACTGCGCGATAAGGGTTGCCGCCGCCGCTTTTCCAAGCTCGGCGTCCTCGCCCTGCCGCAGCGCGACCAGCACTTCGATCAGGTCCGACTGCGCCAGAGGCAGCATGCCACTTGCCGCGGCCAGCCGGGCAGGCCGTGGCGCAGTGCCCTCAATAATCGCGCGCACTACCGGATTGCTGGACGATACCTCTGTGCTCAATGTTGTAATCTGTCGACCCTTTTCGTTCGCTTCAACTTAGCTAATCCCCGTGGGGTTGTCCACCGCAGGCTAATACAAATTGAAGTTGTATTCGAGATGCATGAACCTAGACACCGGCTTGCCGTCCTTCATGGCGGGAATGAACCGGATCTGTCGTGCGGCACTGATCGCCATTTCGGTCAGACCGTCCGGCAGGGTCTTTAACGCCCGAATGGCTTTTACCTTGCCGTCCATAGCGAAAATCGCCACTAACACAATAGTCCCGCTAATCCGGTTTCTGCGCGCCTCTTCCGTGTAGGTGGGTGGCGGCTTGCTCAGGACACGTGCTCTGGAAGTTACTTCGCCGGCAGGAAACACCAGGCGTTGGCCCGGGAGGTAATTCGCCGCATCTGCCAATTCCTCAAAGTCGCGTAAAGACTGGAGCCTTTCATTCCATTCACGTGCTTTGGCTTTGGATGGTTTGGTGGTGAGAGCGATGTATTTCCGCGCACTGGCGAGGGCCCAGATAAGCGGTTCGTGAATCTGCCGCAATAAGTGCGAATCATCACCCTTGCCTATTTTTAGGAAGACAGCTTCGACCCAGGCGTCACCGAGTCGAGCGGCCTGCTCGTATGCCTTGCGCGCATCGCCTGTCTGTCCCCTGTGCTCCAGGGCCAAACCCAGGTAATGCCAGGCCCTCACATTGGCGCCATCTTTTTTGACCACGGCGCGCAAGAGCTTGATGGCACCCTCGTCATCGCCCTTTTCAAGCAATTGAATGCCCGCGCTGTCTGCGGGAGGTACAGTTTGAAGGACAGGGTCAGCTACGCAAAGGCCCGGCCAGCAGAAGCTGTAGAGGGTGACGAAAAGCAAGAGACAACGCCTGGAATGTCGCGGCATTCGGTCTCCTTCAGAATCAGGCAACCCGATCACTAGATCGTTGCGCCGTGGCACTTCTTGTACTTCCTGCCTGAGCCGCAGGGGCAAGGTTCATTGCGCCCGACTTTGGGTTGATCGCGTACAACGGTCTTGACTTTTCCCGCCTCCTCTCCCGCAGGCGCGGCGCCCTGATTGGGGCCCGTGAAAGTCAATGAGGAGGGACGCCGGGCCGGGCGCCTTTGGCGCAGAGCCTCGGGCGGTTGTTCGGCCACTACCTGCAAATTAAACAACGAGCGAATGGTGGCCGTGTCGATGCGATCCAGCATTTCCTGGAACATATCAAAACTCTGCTTCTTGTATTCAACCAGCGGATCTTTCTGACCGTAGCCCACCAGCCCAATGCCCTGTTTCAGGTGGTCCAGGGACAACAGGTGGTCCTTCCACTGGGCATCGATGATGTTAAGCATGATGATGCGCTCGTAGGTGCGCATCGCTTCCGCACCGATCTGTTGTTCCTTTGCCAGGTAGTGCTTTTTGAGCTTCTCCCAAAGCGCCGTTTCAATCTCGGCCGAAGTCGAATTCCGAAAATCGATTCCTTCGGCCTCCGGGTCGAGACCGTAGATCGCCCTGATCTGCACTTCGTAGTTTTCGACGTCCCAATCGTCAGGCGCAGCATCGGGATTGAGATACTTAATGGTGATGTCACCGAGCAGGTCGCGCGCCACTCCAGTTTCGCCGATCAGGTATTCGCGCTGATCGGGCTGCTCCATCAACTGGCGCCGCAGACCATAAATAGTCTCGCGCTGCTTGTTCATGACGTCGTCATACTCAAGCAGGTGTTTGCGCGATTCGAAATTGCGTCCTTCGACTGATTTCTGGGCTGACTCGATGCGCTTGGAAACCATGCGCGATTCGATGGCTACGCCCTGCTCCATTCCCAGGCGCTGCATCAGGGCCTTGACCTTGTCGCCGGCAAAGATGCGCATCAGGTCGTCTTCGAGCGAGAGGAAGAAGCGCGATGAGCCGGGATCACCCTGGCGTCCTGCGCGACCGCGTAACTGATTATCGATGCGGCGCGATTCGTGGCGTTCCGTTCCCAGGATGTGCAGACCGCCAATCTGGACGACCTCCTTGTGTTCTTCTTCGACGATCCTTTTGGCGCGGGCGAAGGCGCTCTCCCACTGTTCGTCGGTGGCCTCGTCGGGGTCGATTTCCTCCTGCTTCAAAAACTCGCGGGCCATGAAATCGGCGTTGCCGCCGAGCAGGATGTCAGTACCGCGTCCGGCCATGTTGGTGGCAATCGTCACCGCGCCCTTGCGACCGGCCTGAGCCACGATTTCCGCTTCGCGCTCATGGTATTTGGCGTTCAGCACGTTATGGGGAACGCCTTCACGGACCAAACGGCGGGCGATCAACTCAGAATTTTCCACCGAGACAGTACCGACCAGGACCGGCTGGCCCTTCTCGTAACAGTCTTTGATTTCTTCAACCACCGCATCCCACTTCTCCGGCAGAGTGCGATAGATAACGTCGGAAAAGTCCGTGCGCACCATTGGTTGATTAGTGGGCACGGCCACCACGTCAAGTTTATAGGTCGAATGAAATTCGGCGGCTTCGGTTTCAGCCGTACCGGTCATGCCGGAGAGTTTTTCGTAAAGCCGGAAATAATTCTGCAGCGTGATGGTCGCGAGCGTCTGATTCTCCTTTTCAATCTTCACGCCTTCCTTGGCTTCGACGGCCTGGTGCAGACCATCGGACCAACGGCGCCCTTTCATCAGGCGACCGGTAAAGTCGTCAACAATGATTACCTCGCCGTCCTGGACTACGTACTGATGATCCAGCCGGTACAGGGTGTGGGCCTTCAATGCCTGTTCCACGCAATGCAGCAGTTCCATGTTCGACGGGTCATAAAGATTGCCGACACCCAGCAACTTCTCAGCTTTATCCACCCCTTCTTCGGTGAGGACGGCACTGTGGGCTTTTTCGTCGACGATGTACTCGCCGGTCTTCTTGCCGTCAGTTGTTTCTTCGCCGCGCTTTAGCTGCGGAATAATCTGGTCCGCTTTGTAGTACTTGTCAGTCGCTTCATCAGAGGGGCCCGAGATAATCAGTGGTGTGCGCGCTTCGTCGATGAGAATCGAATCGACTTCGTCGACGATGGCGTAGTAATAATCACGCTGCACGCACGTCGTAAGATCGAACTTCATGTTATCGCGCAGGTAATCGAAGCCGAACTCGTTATTCGTACCGTAGGTAATGTCCGCGCCGTATGCCGCCTGGCGCTCGAAATCGTCCATGTCGTTCTGGATGCAGCCCACTTCGAGACCGAGGAAGCGATGAATCTGCCCCATCCACTCCGCGTCGCGCGAGGCGAGATAGTCGTTCACCGTGACGATGTGCACGCCGCGTCCGGTCAAGGCATTCAGGTAGGCAGGTAACGTGGCCACGAGCGTCTTACCTTCGCCGGTGCGCATCTCGGCAATCTTACCTTTGTGCAATACCAGACCACCGATCATCTGCACATCGAAGTGACGCATGCCGGTCGTCCGGACACTGGCTTCACGGACGGTAGCGAAAGCCGCCGGCAGTACTTCATCCAGAATTTCCTGCTCCAGACGCTTGCGTTCTTCCTTGTCGGTGGCGCCGGCTAAGGCCCTTTGGATCTGTTCCTTGAAAGCGGCCGTGCGTGCGCGCAATTCATCGTCTGACAGCTTCTTGAGTGCCGGCTCAAGCTCATTGATTTGGGCGACGATGGGTTGCACCGTCTTCAGATAACGTTGATTGCTGCTGCCAAAAACCTTGGTCAAAAATTTGTCGAAACTGGCCATAATCTTTTCTACCGCGACTGATTAGTTAATCTTCCTAAATGGCTACCAGCCTGAGCCTGACGAAATTTTCCAAACAAGCTGAAATTTGTCCGAGGCCGGCAACGCGCTTGATTGTAATTGAGCCGGAAGGGGTAGGCAAACTCACCAAAGTTGAACCCGGGAACGCGAAAAACCCGCAAATTCCGGTTTAAGTCGCGGGTTTGGGCTCGATTTGTTTCTTCAGCAGATCTGAGGCGGTCTGGCGCGGCATCTTGAAACGCACGACGATTTGCTTGCCCTCGGCGGTCACTTTTGTATTTTTGAAAATAACTTCCTCATCGCGTCCCCGTTTCTTGATCTCGCCGCCGGCCAGGGCCCAGTTGTAAAGACGAGTCAACTGGCTGGCTCGATCCGGCGAATCGGCTTCAGTCTCAACTGTGGCGTTGAAATCGGTTTGGTCCAGCTTTACACCGAAACGCAGAGGCATCGGATCGCAACGCAGCGATTTCTGTTCCTGCTGCACCCTCTCGGGATCCTTAAGAAAGAGAAGCATGCGGCTGTCACTGATGGCGGCGGCCAAATCCTTGGCCAGATCGACCATCTGATTGTCGCCGGACTTCTGCACTACTCTTGGATCGTCAAGTTTGCAATCCGCATTGAGCTTGGCGTCGATGGTCATCTCCAGATCGGCATCGAGGTCAATCATGCCTTTCTCTTTGAGCGCATTGGCTCGGCCCAACCAATCCTTAAGCGGGCGTGTGTTGATTTCATTCTCCTTGATTCCCAGCACTTCGTCATCGACCTTCTTCTCGTCGACTTTCTTTTCGCCGGCCGCATCGGCCGTAACCGAAGCAGCACTTGACGGAACCGGCGAAGCCGATTTTTCGGCTACGATCTCCGCAGGAGTCAGCGAAGGCACCGGGCTGGGCAGGGGGGAAGGGCTGCGTTCGGGTTTCGGCGGAATGTAGGTGGAGACTATTTTTGGCGTCATCGGATCCGGTGTTGGCACCGGGGTGGGACTTCCGAAATCAGTCGCAAAATAACCGTCCGGATAACGGAATTTCTGGCTTACCCCTACCATTTGAATATCTTCACCGACCATGGTCCGCTGGTAAGCCCGATCGACGTAGCCGGTTTGACCCGCCAGCACGGCGATATTCAGCGCGTCTCGAAAGCTGGGAACATAGAGCACGGTCGCTGCCAGGGCGAAATGAAGGATTACCGAGCCACCCAAAAGTCCCGACATTGCCTGCCAGCGTGACTGGCGATTTACCTCGAAATTGCTAAATAGTTGAGACATCTAAAACCTTGTTACCTGACTCTATTGCCCTTGGCGTGCATTAGACGCGGAATGCTGTCGCTGCGTTGCGAGCACGCTGCCTATACGTTAGCACTTCGCGGGAGGTTGCCCCAAAGGCAGGGACTGCAGAGTGGACCGGGCATGGCATTTAGCTCGTTCTGCTGCCCTGTTCTTCTCGCGAACCCGGTGCCCGAGTAGAATGAACAGATGGCTCGACACGACAGAGGACGCGCAAACAAGGGCAGCGCAAACAGGGAGCGGCCCCAGCCTCCGAGGGGTGAGTCAAGCGCTCCACTGGGATCCGAGCCCAAGGCTCGTTTCGCAGAGTCGCGCGACGTGCGGCGGTTGCTTGCCGGGATTGGTCAGCCAGAGCAAGGCCCTTTCACAGCCGACCCGTTCCAAAAGGAAGCGTTGGCGGCGCTCGAATTCGAAGACGTGCTCGTGACCGCGCCCACGGGCAGCGGCAAAACCTGGATCGCCCGCGAAGAGATTCGCAGACTTCTGCAGGCGGGCAAGCGGGCCTGGTACACCAGCCCGCTCAAGGCCCTGACCAATTCCAAGTATCAGGAATTTATTGAAGCATTCGGCGCGGCCCAGGTCGGCATACTCACGGGGGATCGAAAAGAGAATGCGGATGCTCCGCTGATCGTTGGCACCACGGAAATCTATCGCAATCAGTTGTTCGATTCTCTGAGAGGCGGCAACGAGGTGCGGGGCGATTTGGTGGTGCTGGATGAAGCCCATTACCTGGCCGACGAAGATCGTGGTCATGTCTGGGAGGAAGCAATCATCCTGACACCTCCCCGGATTCGACTGCTATTGCTGTCGGCGACGATTGGTAACGCCGTTGAATTTGCCGCCTGGATGGAAGAGGTTCGTGGCGTCCGGTGCACCATTGTGGCCGGGCCGGGATCAAGGCCGGTTCCATTACGCGCTGCCTTTTTGCTGCCGGACAAGCGACTGTTGCCGCTGCTTAATGAGGCCGGCAAGCTCAACCAGGAAATTGCCCAGATGGCAGAACGTGACCGCGAACCGCGCGAGCGATATTCACGTAGTCGCAGGCGATAGGGATGTATCTGGCCTTTAGTGTCATAAAAAATATTTCAGACTCGAAATCTGAAGCCGAGATCTGAATCTGAGATTTGAGTTCAGGACAGGAATCAGCGCTTGAAGATCAGAATGCCCGAAATGCCGCCCGCGACTCTCCTGGCGGCCTTAGGGTTTTATAATTTGCTACCGGCAATCGTGTTCATGCCCACCCGTCGCCGCTGCGATCAGGCGGCCTCGGAAGCTGCCTTCACTCGGCGCGATCCCAATACGGAACGAGTCGAGGCCCGGCGGGCGTTCATGCGGGAATTTGTCGCCGAACATCCCGAAGTTCGCGGCCATCGTCATTGGAACACGATCCTGCGCGGAGGAGTCGCCTCACACCATGCCGGCCACATTCCTGCCTGGAAACTGGTAATCGAAGAACTAATGAGCGCGGGATTGCTCGACACGATCTTCGCCACGGCCACAGTAGCTGCTGGAGTTGATTTTCCCGCGCGCACCGTCGTGTTAACAGGCGCTGATGCGCGTACCGGCAGTGGCTGGCGCATGCTGACTGCTTCGGAACTACAGCAAATGACCGGGCGAGCCGGACGGCGCGGCAAAGACAATGTCGGATTTGTCATCGCTGCTCCGGGACTGCATCAGGATCCGGCAGCGATCGCCCAGTTACTGAAAGCGCCACCAGATCCTCTGGTCAGTCAGTTCCGCGCAACCTATACCACATTATTGAACCTGCTCGACGCGTACGGTGAATTTGCGCCCGTGCGCGAGATCGTGGCGAAGAGCTTTGCCCATCGGGATACGGCAAGGGCACTGGCACGGCTTGAGCGAGAAAAGAAAGAAAGCCTGGAGCGCATAAACCTGAGGTTGAAAGAAGGTGGTTGCGATTTGCCGGCTTCGACCGCGCTCGGGCTGGAACGCCTGGCCAGTGCCCGCACGCGGCTGCAACAGGCGCAGCCTCAATCGCGAGCCGAACTGTGGCGCGAGTGGCTATCCGAAGTGGTCCAACCGGGTCGCATTGTGGGTATTGGTCGGAGCGGGCGTCGCCTGGTCCTGGTGACGCAGCGCAACGGTGGGCAGGTCATCGGCATGCGTGAGGATGGGCGGCGCGCGAGTCTGGCACTCGAACGCATTGGACCGGTGTATGAACCGCATTACCAGGCGCGCGACGATCTAATCGAACAAGCTTTTGCTGATGTCAAAGCGCGGGGAAAAGACATTCTGATTCCCGAGCCACGCTTGCGCGCGGCACGCTCAGCAGATGACGAAGCCCTGGCGCTCATCGAGAGGCAAATTGAAGCTGTCATACCGGATGCTCTTAATCCGAGGCAGCGGAAGCAATGCCTTGAGGCAATTTGGGCGGCACTTCCGGATGCCGAAATCTTTGCAAGCGCTGAGTTGCAGAGTTCTGTCTTGCACGATGAAGTCTGGCAGCCCTTCGCGCAACGTGCTCGTGTGCTCGCGAAATTCAAATATCTCGATTTTGAAGTTGAGAAGGTGACGGACAGTGGCCGCTGGCTCGCCGATCTTCATGTTGATCGACCCTTGCTGGTTGGCGAGGCCCTGGCAAATGGACTGTTTGCAAAGCTCGATCGGGTCCAGATGGCCGCGGTAATGGCGGCCCTGACCTCAGATGAAGATCGCGATTATGGAGAACTGGAGTTGGATGACGCCATAGTCGAAACCCTCGCTCGTTTTGAAGATATCGGTTTCAAAGTGGCCACAGAAGAATGGCAGAACGGTGTCGATCCGGCGCCTGACCTCAACTTCTCCGCGGCCGCCACGGCGGCCCGTTGGGCAGCAGGGGCTGAATGGACTACCCTCGTGCACGAGACTCGAGCCGAAGAGGGGGACCTTTTTCGCATGCTCTCGCGCACTGGTGAGGCATTGTTACAGGTTGCGGCACTGAAAAAAGTCCATCCGCAGGCGGCCCAGACAGCATTTGCCACCGCTGAGATAGTTTTGCGGGAGCCGGTTAGGTGAGGCCAGAATGGAGCCGGGCCGGACCCGCTTCCACCCATGTTTCTTATCGGGAACGTATCGCCGCTTATAGTCGTAAATGACTGATGTGTTAGAATCTTTTCACTGTGAGACAGCGCCTCATTTGGGGCATTCTCGCGCCGGAGGTTTTTAGATGGAACAAGAAGTAAGAGACACTGCCTGCAATGCGGAAAACGCCATCTGCGATGTGCTGCGCTACCTGAGTGACGTATCGTACGCTATCCTTCCCCGCGATCTGGCCCACGACCTGGGGAATCTGGAAAAGACATTTCTCGGTGGTTTGCGTTCGGCTTTGGAAAAAGAGATCGAGTGGATCGACGACAGGGTCGCAGGTGGAGACAAGCTCCGCGAAGAATGGAAAAATCGTTACCGCTCGGAAACTCCCCAGGCCGAACCGTTGGGTTAAATTTAGTTCCCGCTGAAGGTCCGGCGCCCCTGATAATGGTGTTGGTGCCGGCAGGTACAATATGGAAGTTCTCTTAGCACACGAATACGGATTCTGTTTTGGCGTCGAGCGCGCTGTGGAAATGGTCGAAGACGCGCTCAAAGAAGGCGGCGGGCCAATCCGCTCGCTCGGCCCCTTGATCCATAACGCCCAGGAAATGGAGCGGCTGGGAAGCAAAGGTATCTCCACCATCGATGCACCGGCCGAGGCCGACAGCGAAACGGTTGCCGTCATTCGCGCGCACGGCGTCACCCCGCAGGTGCAACGCGAACTCGAAGAGCGGGCCGTGAAGGTGATAGACGCGACCTGTCCCTTCGTGACCAGGGTCCAGCATCTGGCAGAACGGGCTGCGCAACAGGGCCGGGACGTGGTCGTGGCGGGCAATCCCGATCATCCTGAGATGATTGGTGTGGTCGGTTACGCTCCGCATAATACTCATGTCGTCCGCGATGCGTCTGAAGTTGCCGCTTTGCCGCAGCTACGCGCCCCACTGGTAGTCTCGCAGACCACGATCAAGTTACAGACGTTCCTGGATGTTGCCGAAGCTGTGCGCCGGAAGTCAGACTCTGAACCGCAAGTGGTCAACACGATTTGTTCGGCTACCCGAGACCGGCAGGATGCGGCCCGCGCTTTGGCCGGAGAGGTTGACGTCTTCTATGTAATTGGCGGCCGCCATTCTTCCAACAGCGTAAAGCTGCTGGCGGTTTGTCAGGAGCAATGCAGCAAGAGTTTTCTGATCGAGACCCCTGCCGAAATCAATCCTGCCGATGTAGCCGGGGCAGAGCGTGTGGGTGTCACAGCCGGGGCTTCAACCCCTAACTGGCTGATCGAACAAGTAGTGGAGCGCTTGCATTCGTTTAGTGAGAGTTTGGTTGCCGGCTGAACGACAATCGCGTCGAGACGGGTTCCGGCTGGGATGCCTGATTAGCGGACCTGGTTCCACCACCAATCAACCCGGATAATTACAGTTCTTCCGTATCCATATCCATCTGATCCAGGACCCCCATGATCTGACGGGCCTGTTCGGAGCCAAATTCGCGCGCCTGTCGTTGCAGCGCTTCGCGAGCGATGTCTGAATCCACCGGGTCGTGCAGGATCCCAATCAAAATGTTGGTGGGGACTTGTGCCAGCGCTTCCTGGGCCAGCGCCCTGACTACCGTATTCTGTGACCGGACCAACTCACAAATTTCGCTGGGTGCGAAACGCAGGCTAAGCGCATCCGCCAGAGAATCTATCCGCTTGTAATCGCGTTGTAGCTCGGCGCGCGCAATCAGTTGGACAAAGACCTCGGCCGACTGAGTTTGTTCCTGCAACACGGCAGCACAGGTATCCGCGACTTCCCGCAATTGGCTGCGCTGGTCTGGCCTGGATTTCTCGGCAGGCTCGGCGGCACCTTCGTCAAGCGCTGCCAATAGTCTGCTCAGTTCCAGGTCAGATCGCGCGTCAAACGGAGTACTGCGCGATTGGGTGGTGGTTGCGGGCTGGCTCGGCTGCAAAGCGCGTTCTACCAACTTGCGGGTCGTGGGACGTAGTTCTGACCAAACCGTCGCGACTCGTCCCCCAAATTCTTCAATAGTTCCTGCCAAATCCTCGCGTCCTCATAGTAACTCAATAAAAATTCAGACCGGGGTAATATACGCGAAGCGATGGGCAAAGGCGAGAGGCCGAAACGGACACGGTCACTCGGAGAGAGGAGTTAAAAGCGAGCTCAATAACGTGAGTAGGTTCAACGGCAGAGTATGTTTCCTGGAGGCGCTGCGCAGACCAGTGGAGTTCCGGGTCGTACCGGGCTTCCGCGTCTATACATTCTGTTCGCGTGTGCCCCTTGCGGTCATCTACTGCTTACCGTTGCCGGCAACGGTTCTTTCCCCTTGATTAAGATCCTTGATTTCGGCAATCGAGGGGAAAGAGATCTTGATAATTTCCCCATTTGCGCATTCGATTTTCACGCTTGGCGTGGTTAAGGCCTGCGTCGTTTTCATGCTGCGCACAATGCCGCGAACACGCTGCCCATCGGTAGTGGTAATCTCCACGTTGTCTTTGCCGTAAAGAGGCTGAAGGGCCGCGAGGGCCTTGGTAACTTCCACTTGTCAGTGTTTCCTTCTTAATTAATCAGATTGCGCCACGGGGAATGTTTGATTCTGCACTTATCTGTCGCCGATGTCCATCTGCCTTGACGCGTTCGCGCACCGGTGGCCTGCCTGACAGCGTCGACGCCCTTACGGTTTCCCATCCCCGCAGCGGGATACACAGCACGAGCTATGCCAATTCAATAACATGGTAAAGACGGCCATTGAGCGCCTGGCGGAGCTTGCCGGCAAACAGATGCAACCAATAAACTCCTAATGGCGTATACAATTTCCGTAGGCGCCGCTTCTGGAAGACAGCAACTCATGTCACAAAGCCCTCCACAACCTATTAGTGCAGAATCAGGGCTCCAGGCGACAACCTGTCTGAACTGCCACTCTTCCATGCCCACCGGGTTGCGGTTTTGCCGCAATTGCGGTTACCGGCTGGGCGAGGGTGTAGAGGAATACACCGATACAGTTCGCTTCCAAAATGGTACAGCGGCGGGCGGGGCCGTGAACTTCGCCAATGCCATGCCCGGAAGTTATGCCCCAGGTTTCGGCATGAGTGGCGGTCCAATTGCCGTCAATGCTGCCGGTGCTCTGAAGCGGCAGAAAAAGCGCCTTAGCGGAATGACCTGGATCTTTCTCATCATCGCCCTTTTCTTCGTCATGGGAGCCGGAGTAAGTGTTTTCGTGCCGCGGGTTTCCCGGCGAATTCAAGTGGGTGGAGCGGGCCCCATTTTCTCTAGTCGCTCGTATTTTGGGGTAAATAGCTTCGATTCCACCGACGGAGGCGTGACCTTTGATAGCATCGAGGCGCTAGGCTCGCCGGCAGATAAAGCCGGGCTGGTGGGCGGCGACATCATTACATCCTTTGATGGTCATCCCGTGAGCAGCGAGTCTGAAATTATGGGACGCTTAAGGGAGACGCCCATCGGCAAGACGGTGGACGTGGTTTATATACGCGACGGCGAAACAAAGACCACGAAGCTGACCACGATTTCCAAAGCGGAGCTTGACGAACTCGGGCGCCTTTTTGCCGCTCGTCCAGAGGGCCGGGGCAGATTGGGAATCGACGACCAGGAGACGGTAGAAATCCCGGACAGCAAACTTCACGGTGTCTTGTTAGGGAGAGTCTTACCGAGCCTGCCCGGCGACATGGCCGGGCTCAAGAGCGGCGATATCATCATCGAGTTTGACGGGATTCCCATTCGCACCGCCGAAGAACTCAACTTTCGCATCAGGGCCGCGATACCTTACGAGACAATTGTGATCAAGGTAAGACGTGGCAGCGAAGAGTTGAAGATTCCCGTCAAGATGGGGCGGCTGGAGTCCTGATAGAATTTTGGTGCGGCCCGCGATCCCCGCTCAGCTCTTTACTACCTGTTCCCGCATACGCGCCTCCATTTCACGGCGCATTTCCTCGCGCTGCTCCTCGGTCTCGTCAGGTTCAAAAGTTTCAAAGAGAGCGTAAGGAGTTTCGGCCACAAGCCGCAGTTCCCACGCCTCGCGCTGCTCGTATGAAGGGCGCGAGAACCAGGCTGCATCAAATTCCGCTGACGCAGTGTTAATCCCCGCGAGGCTTTCGTGCCCACCCAAGTTCCCGGTCGCTGGCGTTAGTAGGATCCGCTGCAGGCTCCAACCGTGTCTTTGGTAAGTGGTGACAATCTCAAGCAAACGATCAATCTGATTCATCATGCCATCCGTTCCGAGGCGTTGGCGCTACCCGGTTTGACCATCATAGTTGGCCTGATTATCATTTACCGGCAGCGATGTTGTCACTGAAATACCCATCCGGAAGATCCCGTACAACGAGAACGTTCAAAATCATTGTTTTTGCTGGTCAGCTCATTATCGTCTCGCTTGTTTCAATTTCAGGTGCAGCTTTCAAATTCGGGAGCGACCACCCGATCAATGTGTCGAAAACAACAAAGGAGAGAATGACTAATCAGGCGCCCGCCCCGTTCTACGATGTCTTGCACAAGGCACTCAGGCAACGCAAGACAAAAATTGAAACCATCTGTCCCGGCTCGGATGCCGTGGCCCGACGTGTGCTCGAAGACTATGGAGCCATATTTATCGCCAGCCGAAAAGTACTGGCTCCGCCGGTTTGCATTTTTACCAGCGAAGAAGAGGTTACGAGGTTTCAGGAGCGGGCCGGGGTTGCTACCGAAGCGATTGGCTTTGATGAGATCGAGTTGCAGCCCGAAGCGATGAAACAGTTGCTGAAAGCCCGCGAGGAAGCCCTCGCAGAAAATTTGGATATTACGCCCAGGGGAGGGACAGAGGCGGCCCGGCGCAATTACGGCGACAGCATGCGCTTGTGGGACACACGCTTTCTGCCGGCGCTTGATTATTGGGTGGGCCAGGGACGATTGCCGCCGGAAGAAGCAGCTCGTCTACGCACTTTGCCCCTGCGCGAACAAATTGCGGAGGTCCTGGAGTTGGAGAAGAACGAAATCTATTTCAGCAAGGACCTTTCCAAGTCAATCCTCTATTCCATAGCAGCGCCCGGCACTTCGCAGCATATCGCCATGCTGGCTTTTGACGTTTCTGAATTTCTGGAGCCGCGGGTGCGAGAGATTCTCGCCAGGCATGGCTGGTTTCAGACAGTGTTGAGCGATCTGCCTCATTTTACTTTTCTGGGGTGGAAGGAAGAAGACCTCCCCAAACATGGTTTGAAGTCCGTGGTCGTGAATGAGCAAAAGTTCTGGATCCCCAATGTCCCGGATCATCCCTAACGCGAACACGCTCCGAATACTGGTATTTGGTGCGAAGTTTTATCTCCTGGCGCTGCAGTTCCCGAAATGAAGTTCCAGGTCTTGTCCCGCAACCGCTTGCAGGAATAAAGCACGTAAAGAAAGCGCGGTCACACCTGGCGCTCGGCGTCTTCTATTCAAAGCTGGGAATGGTCGTTGAAGCTGAACGCGAGTTCCGGCAATTGTCGCGCCTAAATCCTATAGTAAAGTATCGACCCGCTTGCTTCGTCGAGCCAAAGCGTTTTCGCCCCGGAGTGTGGACTAGATCCCCCGGTCGTGTTTGACCTCCTCAACAGTGAAAGCAATAAGCGCCAAGGAGTCTCTCTCGAGACACCAGTCAATCCTTCGCAATAGAAGAAGGAGGCTTTCGCGGTACGCGTTCTTCAGGCAATGACTTTGTACTCTAACTAGCTTTGCCCAAAAAGTCCGCGTCCAGCGGACGGCTGAAAATAGCCCAGCGATTCATCGCTGGGAACCCATGGCCCGTGATACGGAAAAGTCCGTGAAACGGACGGCTGAGACCTTCTGTTCTCCATTGTTTGACAGCCGTCCGTTTCACGGACTGAGACTCAGGGTGGATCTCCCACCCAGCAGTGAACTGCTGGGCTATTTTCAGCCGTCCGCTGAACGCGGACAAATTTCAGCCGTCCGCTGAACGCGGACAAATTCAGTTGTTCGCTAACGCGGACAAAGAGACAGCACTTTTCGGGCAACGCTACTCTAACTACTACGGATTTCGCCGCCGAATGATTTCGGATCACACCGGTCAGGCGGGTCAAAATCCTCAGTTGGAGGAGTTGGGGATCTCTGAGTGGATCTTTCGCCTCCTCGGGTGGATTTCAAAAAGTCAAGGATACCGCGGTAGCGCCTCCCCGTCTGCATCTATTGTGTTTCGTTCGGTGCCGCTGGCAAAACATTTCCCTCCATCGGCAAAGGTGCTAGACTGGCGCCACCTCGACTCAGCTGGGTCGAATCTCCCCGCATAAACTTAGAAACAATCTAGTTGTCGCGCCGCACGGAGACGCTGCCCTCTTCCACTCGTTCGCAGCATGGCTCTGAGGCGACCTTTATCCCGAAAGAAGGTCTGTCATGGATGTCCCTCAGTTTATTGCCGGCAGGTTTCGTATCGAACAAGAGATTGGCCGGGGTGGCATGGGTACCGTCTATCGCGCCACTCACCTGGGGCTGCAACGCTCCGTTGCCGTCAAGATTATCAAGTCAGAATTCGCGAACGATCCGGATGTGGCCGATCGTTTCCTGCGCGAAGCGCGCACCATGGCCAGGCTGCGACATTCGCACGCTGCCATGATCTTTGACGCCGGGAATCTGCCGGATGGCCGCCACTTCATTGTCATGGAGTTCATCGAAGGCGTGACTTTGTCGGACGCGCTGGCCCGCGAAGGGCGCTTCACTCCAGAGCGCGCGGTTGATATTGCCATCCAGATTTGCGAAGTGCTGCAGGAAGCCCACCAGCTTGGCATTATTCATCGCGATCTGAAACCCGCGAACATTATGCTCAATGAGCGCGGCGTCTGCGTGCTTGATTTTGGCGTGGCCAAGGTGCTGGCCTCATCGGCCGATGCGACAGCTTCGCAGGCGAGCACCGGATCCGGCCAGATTATTGGCACCCCGCGTTACATGTCACCAGAGCAGTGCCTGGGCCAGCGCGTCGGGGCCGGCAGTGATCTTTATAGTTTGGGAGTAGTACTCTATGAGATGCTCGCCGGGCGACCGCCCTTTGTGGATCCCCTGCCTTCTGTTGTGCTGGTGAAACAGGCGACTACTGCGCCAACGCCGTTGCCGAAGTTGCGTGCGGACATTCCTCGTGCCCTCGCACTCGCCGTTCACTCGCTGCTCGCGAAACAATCTGAAGATCGCCCGCAGACGGCAGCCGCCGCGCGAGTACTGTTGGAAAAAGCCCTGGCTGAGCCGCCACGCGTTGAGCCTGAGCTCGTTCCTTTCGCAATCACGATGGCGGCAGTCAATCCACCGCGCAATATTTTTCTCCGATTTGTCGCGCCCCTGATTCTGGTTTCGATCCTCGGGGCAATGTTGTTGGCACTTGGCTCTGGCGGTCCAGCTGCGAACTCAGCCGTAGCGGGAAACAAAGCCGCACTAGCTCTCCTGTCTGAATCGGCTAACGCCGGCGCCGCTGTCCTCCGGAGCAACCAGGACAGTCCCGCGATTGCGTTGCCGGGACCTGAAGAACCGGAAGCCGTTACCACGGAACTGCCTTTGGACCAGGCCAAACGCATTGTTGCTTCGCTTTCGCATGGTTCGATGGGCGATATCGTGGTGACACAAACCCCGCGCGGCCCGGCCATAATTGCCATACACGAGGAGACCAACTCGGGCAAGACCCATTTTTTCGCGATTGAACGGCGCGGGTCAGCTTATCGAGTCACCGGCAGGGGCCTGCTGGACACACCAAAGTTTCGTGGCAGGAAATGGACGGTCGAAAAAGTAAGCGCCCGCGAAGACAATCGCCACCAGTTGCTATTTACCGGAATTGGGGTAGCCGCCCAGCCTGGATTGCGACTGGTTCTCTACGATCCGGCGGCCGGAGCTGACTATAGTCTGACTGTCGGAACTGATCGCCGCACCGGGCGCGCGCGCAATCTGGAATGGTCAGACAATCTGGCGGACTCCAGGGTGGCCGCCTACCGGGTTGTGCTCAGAGAACGAATGCAGAAGATTATTGCTCAGCCTATGGATGATCAGTAGCAATCCCTGGAATTCGGCGGCGGCATTCACTGCTAGGACCCCCGCATACAGTCAGATTTCTCTCGGGACAGCGCCGGTCACTTTTCCTTTACCCGTTCCCCTGAGATTGAGATTGCGTACCAGACGATGCAGATAGTTCGGATGCACGCCAAGCAATTTGGCGGCTTCGGTGAAACTTCCTTTCGCCTGATCCATCGCGTGGAGAATGATCTCCTTTTTTGTCGCGGCCACGGCCTCGTGATATTTCGTTAGCGGCAGCGCGGCAGACGTTTCGGACTCCAGCACCGCCTCCGGCAAATCTTCCGCGAGCAGCGACTCGGTCGAGCCCAGCACCACCGCGCGCTCAATGGCGTTCTCGAGTTCGCGCACATTCCCCGGCCAATCGTATGCAGCTAACCGCGCTTTCGCTTCCGGCGAGATTCCTGTTACCCGACGATTACACCGATCGGCATACTTGACCGCGAAGTAACTGGCCAGCAGAGGAATGTCTTCCTGCCGTTTTCTGAGCGCAGGCATTTCCAGATTGACGACGTTCAGCCGGTAAAAGAGATCCTGCCGAAAGGTCCGGTTGGCCAACGCCTCAGCCAGGTCCTGGTTCGTAGCCGCAATGAGTCTGATGTTCACTTTGATGGTCTGCGTCCCGCCGACTCGTTCAAATTCTCGCTCCTGAAGTACGCGCAGAAGTTTCACCTGTAACGAAGGGGATAGTTCGGCTATCTCGTCGAGGAACAGAGTCCCGCCGTCAGCTATTTCCAGCCTGCCCTTTTTTTGCGCGAGCGCTCCGGTGAAAGCTCCCTTCTCGTGACCGAACAGTTCGGTTTCCAGTAATGATTCTGCGAGCGCAGCGCAGTTGACGGCCATGAAGGGTTTGGCTGCTCGCGGGCTGCTCTGGTGCAGCGCGCGGGCCGCCAATTCCTTACCTGTGCCGCTTTCCCCGGTAATCAGGACAGTTGAGTCGGTCGGCCCGGCGCGAGAAATAAAATCGTAAACCTGCCGCATGGCCGGGCTTTCCCCAACCATGTTGTGTTCCAGGCGTGAGTCAGCACGCAGTTGCTGATTTTCGTTTTGGAGCGATTCAAAATGCCTCGCATTCTCAATCGCCACGGCCGCAATCCCGGCGATGGCATTCACCAGTTGCAGGTGATCGTCATTGAACTGAGTCGCAGGTTCCCCGGTAACCAAATAGATAACGCCCAGGGTGCGCTCCATCATCTTGAGCGGCACGCACAACAGAGCACTGATGCGCGAGGCAACCAGACTTTCGGTTACGCTTGCAACGCCTTCAACGGTCAGGTCGTTGCTGAGAATTGCCACTCCTTCGTTAAGGACCTGGCGCGCAATCGTTGAACTGATCTTTACCGATGCTTCGGGATTGCCCATGCGATCCAGGCCAAACATTGTCGCGAAACTCTCCGGCTCGCCTGCTGAGAGCAGTATGGCGCCGCGTTCGGCAGGGACCACTTCGAACAGTAATTCAAGCAGCCTTTTTTGCAGCTCCTCAAGTCCTCGGATCGCATTGATGGTGGTGCTGACCTTCATCAGAGCGCTCAGGTCGCGGGCCATCAGAAACATCGCATCGTCAAAACGCACCTGAACAGTCGAGCCGCTGGCAAACTGGCGCTCGTCAAATTCGATCGAGGTTGATTTTGCGGGTACGTCCCCCTCGTGCAGCAGGAACAGAAACTGCGTGTCGCCGATGCGAATGCGGTCTCCATGTTTTAACGCGCGCTGCTTTACGGGAACGTCATTTACAAAAGTGCCGTTAAGGCTTTGCAGATCGTTGATCCAGAACTGATCTCTATTAAGCTCGAGGCGTGAGTGGCGGCGCGAGACTGCGCGGTCGGCGAGGCACACCTGGGCAGCAGTCTCGCGCCCGATGACGATAGGCTGGTCACTGAGCGGAAAGACACTGCCTTTTAACTTACCCGCGATGGCTGCCAGTCTTGGATTCATACTGGTGCGCAGGATTTAACTATTTAGATCTCAGAGGCGAAATTTGAGAATCGGTCCGAGCTTACCTGAGATCTGGAATCTTGCCCCGCCAAGTTTACGACCAGGATTCATGGTCGGCAATCCATTTGGAGCTTCGCTTGCAGGGCCAGAACACTGAATTGATAAAGCTATCCGAAAGGATGACACCACTATCCGATCGGATAGGAAAGCGTCTTTGCTGGAATTGTCACACCAGGAGCAACAAGGAGCTCGCCGGCCTGTTTATTGAGCATCTTGTTAATTTGACTTCGAACCGGGTTGTGAATCCCGTGGCCAAAGCTGCTGGCACAAGATTAGCAATAGGGAGAACAGGTTGGATGAACAAGGCTCAGCCGGGATCGCTTGCAGCCTAAGAGTTAGTGGTCGAGACTTCGACCAATGCCGCCCAGGCAGAAGGAGATTACGATGAGAAAGCAACTTTTGAAGGGACTCACAATGTTAATGGCAATCGTGGTGCTCGCCATGGTCACCGCTGTTGCTTCGGCTAATGGGCAGTCTTTGAAAGCGAACATTCCTTTTGAGTTCGCAGTTGGCGACCTTAGCCTGCCTGCCGGCGCCTATACGGTCAACGCCATCGCCTCCGATCGCGTATTGCGGATCAGAGGAGTGCAAACACCAGATTCCGCTATGCGGCTGACCATGGGGGTGGAGGGCAAATCGAAGCAGGCCCGCCTGGTTTTTCACCGCTACGGTGACCGCTATTTCCTCGCCGAGGTTTGGGAAAACGGAGAGGGCGGCTGTGCGTTGCTGGTCTCGCGTCAGGAACGCGCGATTCAGAAAGAGCTTTCGCGGATTGCTTCGAGTAAGCAATCACAGCGAGCCTACGAAACGGTCGAGATCGCACTTGCTCACAGGTAAGTTGGTTTCGCCAGCGTCACCCGCGCAGGATATGAGCTTGCCCACAAAGCCCGTATCCGAAAAACCGAAACGGCAACCCAACGTCCCCGGGTTGCCGTTTCGGCTTTTAATGCAAGTTCAAAATTTGGGAGTGCAGGCATCCTGCCTGTTCCTCGGTCGATAGTGCCGCGTTGGACTCTTGTCCAGGCAGCATCAGGCAGGATGCCTGCACTCCCCCCGGGTCAGAAACGAAAACCGACCCCGGCCGAAAATTGAAAGTTGTGACGAGTCTCAGCCGGGAGCACATAGGGAAGGATCGTCACGCCTCCGAGAGAGTCAAAGAGCAGCAGATTGCTTTGCCGCCGGCCGAAGTGGATCAGCGTGTCACCGGCATCAAAGCGCGTCACAATCTTTTTCGAAGGATAGAATTCGAGCACTCCGCCAACGTCGACAGCAAAGTTGGTTCGACGGGTATGGGAAAACTGAAAAGGGAAGATACCGCCGGAACCCGTGGTCACATAACCGGAATTACCCTGGCTGAAACTCACGACGCCTGGTCTGCCCTTCGCGAAGATGCCCCACTTCTGAAAGCGCTTACCGGCCTTGACGCCAAAGAGCCCCTGCGTGATATTGCCATTGCTGTCGCCAAATGGGCCGGCGCCGCAGCTGCGGCACTTATGCGGGAAGAAATTTCCCACGGCTTCGAGGGCCACACTGCGGTTGAGGTTGAAAGTAAACCGGCCGCCAAAGCCCGGCTCGGTGTGTCCGTTACCGTAGCTGGGCTCGGTGATGGAGGTGAATTGAACCCCTACTTCATATCTGGGTACATCAGCGGATTGCGCTTTCGCTTCCAGCAGGCAGAGCGAGAAAACTAAAGCGCCGCTGATCCAATAAGACGTACTTCTGTTCATGGCAATCTCCCTGTTTGTTCAACCGGGCACACTTGGCCCCGGCCCCGCACCTGGCAATCTTCAGGTTGCGGAGAAAAGTAATGCGCTTCTGTGGGGAAAGCTTATTGCTCCTGAATCAATCAGGTCTCATCGTTCACCCAAAAACGAGAGGGCTGTTGATGAAGGGGCGTGTTGTACTCCATCCTCAGATGAAACATCAGCTGTGCGTTCGTTTCATTGGGTGTCTCCTGTCTTAGGGCATCGCAGGCAACAGTGACATTTAAAAGCACAGACTGGTCAATGCTTCGGCCAGAGATTTTCAATGCGATCGCCGCCGCCGACCATCACGCGCGGACGACTGGTAAGTTTCACATCTTGCGGGCGGGAGCCGGTCTGAAACGTAGTCTGCCTGGGATCGAGTATTTTGCTGGTCCGATCCTTAAGGTTTTTTACGGCCAAATTCAAACGGTCCCACTTGTCCAGCTTCTTTGGATCCTTCTGAGGCTCATAAAACCATGGGGTGTAGTTTGGATCATGCAGCACCCAGAGGTTCCAGGCTCCGCCATCTTTGAGCACCGGCGCGCTTGAGATCCATTCGTAGTGATCGTCGCCCACCGTGAATTCGATCTTGTTATCCGCGACCAGGCCGACCTTCTGAAACTGATAACCGTCGCGTGGGACCAGGGAAAAAATGAAGCGACCGCGGTCCGAAACAGAAAACCAAAGCAGCGCTCCAGAACAACCAGCCGTGGAGTTACCCTTAGCCACTAAAGCGCCATTGATGAATAACTGGTACTTCGCGACTGCCAGCTGAACTGCGTCCAGAGTGAAATCACGCGGCAGAGTTTTAGGATTGAGGTCCCAGAGTCTGGTGCGATCGAAAGATACTTTGACAACGTCTACTATCTTTATTCCCGAGTCATCGTTGACCAGCAGATCAAGCGTGAAGACATCACCATCATCCAGCAACTGAGACAGGGAGGCTTCCGGCAGAGTCGAAATTCTGGTCCCAGCCTGCGGCTTTTGCGGTCCCGCCGTGCTGCGCGCTATCAGCTTGCCGGCGAACTGCGCATCGAGCGGCCTTGCCGATACCTGGAACTGTTTGAGCGTCGGGTTTGGCACAACGCGGAGGTCGTAGCCGAAGATTGGTTTGCCGGCGGTATCTACCAGCACCCGGTGGATGATCTGGTTATCATCCACGAGCGCTTGAGAATCAAACACTCCGCGAATCTGTTGGAAGCCTGAGGCCATCCTGGTGTCACCGGTTTCAGGCAGCGCCGCCTCTGCTCTGAAGGCCACGTATGCACCCCCTGCCAGAGGCACGATCAACTGGCGCGGCTCATTCTCCTGCGCCCGCGTCGTAAGCTGAAGAGACAGCAGGACGAAAGCGAGGGCGAAAACCTTACTTCTCATCGCGGTAACTCCCCTTCATAACTTTCAGCTGCACCTGATCGGTCGGCTTGAAGCCAAGCAAACTCATTGATGGCGTCACCGAACCGGAGGTGTCGGCTTTAGCCAATCCCGTGCCAGCCCTGGCAGCTTGGGCAACGTTCAACTCATTTGGGACGCTTCGGGATCGGTTTCGATATTTCTCAACGTAAACCACGCGGGTAACAACCTTTTCCCGGATGACAGGCACCTCAACGGTTTGGGTGATAACGGGTTGATTAGGAACCACGAGTTCTCGTCCCGCTGCCCGCCAAACGAAGAAGGTCGGGACTGCGAGCAGCAGCAGTACCGCCGCCGCCGCAACCGGCACCGGCACAGGCACCGAAGTGGTAATCACCTTGTGGACTAACTGCCAGAGACGCGTGTCCCGGGACAATACTGGCGTTGGTAGAGAGGGAGAATAATTTTCGATTCGTTTGACCAACCGGGCATGGTAGCCGGACCAGAATTCGTCCGCCGGCGTTGTGGCCCGCAACGCCTGGCTGGTACCACGCAAGACACCTTTGGTTGCCTCGTACTCTTCGTAACACGCCGGACATTCCTGCAGCTCAGCCAGCAATTGCCTTTTCCGCAGCGGCCCAATCTCGTTCATTGCCAGGTCTGTCAAACTACCCTGGGTTGTTTTGCAGTTGTGCATGTTCAAGCTCCTGACTCAGTATCCACCGGCGGCACAAGAAATATATTCTTCCGACTCAGCCCTGACTCCCAGTTGCTGGCGCAGCCTCGTAACCGTCCGCGATACGGATTTTTTGACCGCGCCGGTTGAACAACCAATCTCTTTCGCTATCTCTTCATAAGTCATCCCTTCCTGGTGTTTGAGCAGGAAGATCAATCGCTGTTGTGGCGTCACGTCTGCCAAAGCGTGCATCACTTTTTCAACTACCAGGCGATTCTGCAGCGTCGTTTCCATGGCTACGACGCCCGACATTTTGTCATTCACAATTGCGCAATCCTCAATCGCCGTGTGGTTGTCGAGCTGGCTCGGCCAGCTAAAAGATTTCGTTCGGCGATAGTTGAGAAAACAGTTGATCATGATCCTGCGCAGCCAGGTGTAAAAACTCGATTCAAAGCGAAAGGTCGCAAGGGCGGCATAGGCCTTTAGCCAAACCTCCTGGGACAAGTCCTCAGCGTCCTGATGGTTACGGGAGTAGTGAAACGCCAACGAATAAATGCGTCTTTCGTAGGCGCGCGCCAGCAAACAAAAGGCGTCTGTTTCGCCGGCCTGCGCCTGTCTGACTAATTGGTCTTCATTGCTCAAATAGGCACCCGAGGATTAAAAAAAAGCCTGTCTGGTCGTCACTTCAATAGACACCCAACCAGGGGATTTGGTTGGCGGAGGGATGGAAAATTATTTGGCGTGCGCTGGCAGAGTGCAGCGTCGTCACCGCTTTAAATCTGTTGCCTGGGTCTTGCCAGGCGGCAATCCAAAACGGTGTCGCCGCCAGGCTCTGCCACAGCCCTGAAAACAGACGTTATGGCACTATTCGCCAGTTGTTTGTCGGCTCAGTCGGAATGGTCTGGTGACGTTCGACCCAATCAATGATCAAATCGCGAATCAGTTCGCTGGAGCGGTAGACCACCTTGGCGTCCTTGTACATGTTGTAGCCCCCGCCACCGTTGACACGATAGTTATTGGTCGCCAGCCGAAGTTTCTGCACGGCAGTGACCGGTTGTCCTTCGAAGCTTAACTTCTCAATGCGCTGGCCCACCGGTTTCGCTATATTCAGCTCGTAGGTTACTCCTTCGGCAATGTCAAAATTGTAGGCGGGAATCTTGTTGTCAACCAGATCCGCGGCGGACTTTCCTGGCTCATAAGCGCGAAAGTACCTGGCTGAATGCTCGAGCGCGTCTTTCAATTGCTTGCCGGTTACTTCGAGCACGACCAGGGTGTTCTCGTAAGTATAGAGGCCTGCGATCTCGCGCACCTTCACGGGGCCTTTGGGAATCCGTGCCTGCGGATTAAAACTTGCAACCAGCGAAACATCGGCCTTGCCTGCTTCCAATTGCACGCGTTGAATCAGGTCCAGAATCGCGGTATCTCGAAAGCGCGAGTCATTCGCCGCTAACTCGCTTGTCGACTCGCCGATCACGCGCCCGAGCCAGTTTTCCGTCTCGCGATCGTAGGGTTCGGCCAGGCTGGCAATTTCCGCATCCGGTTCAACTCGAGCATCGGTGGCCAGCGTGCGCGCAGCTTCGGCTGCCAACCGCCAGCGGTTATGTTGATCCTTGTCAAGGTAAAGGTCTACCCGAGCCACGTGTTTCCCCCAGTAATCAGCCTGAGTCAATAAAACACCGTTGACTAAAAGGGACGGCACGTCACGGTGCGTATGGCCCATCAGGATGATGTTCACCCCCGGCACCTGGCGCGCGATCGCCAGCGCCGCATTTTCGTTCGGCACCTGACCGGGATTCAACACGCCCGTGTTCAAGTCTTCTTCGATTCCCATGTGCATGGCAATCACTACGACATCAACCTTTTCCCTTTGGCGCAAGACCCGCACCCACTTGCTTGCTTCGGCCAC